>CZCB01001291.1_pt1 | contig 17120 bp, 8 predicted proteins | sample 591991 | NCBI WGS metagenome assembly CZCB01 (sample SAMEA3556809, study PRJEB10932) | anaerobic digester metagenome | reverse complement strand
TTTGAGCGGGTGGCGCTGACCAGACGAGTGCTATTGCCCTGGGTGGTGTCACCCAGATCGCCCGTGCATTCTTCTTTGTGATGACCGGAGGGAGCGGTGCCTCTGGCAGCAGGCTCGACTCACTTGTCTGGCCGATCAGCAGAATATGGCTCTGCAGGTCTCCTTTAGTTCTGGATCTCGATGTCGCTCGCCAAAATATATAAAAAGATATATGGTGGGATACACTCGATTCTGAACCATGGAGATCAGACTAAACGCACTGACTCCCATCTGGACCGGGGGAGTCGGTGGTACCCCGGACCGACTCTACGAGAGCGGGATCATCGGGAGTCTGCGCTGGTGGTACGAGGCGGTTGTTCGGGGGGTAGGGGGATATGCCTGTGCACATTCCTGCGAGCTGAGTGCCAGGCAAAAGACCGGGGAAGAGCGCCGGGCGAACCTCTGTCCAGCCTGCTACCTCTTCGGCTGTGGGGGGTGGAAGAGGCGGTTTCGCCTGGTGGCATCCGCAGAAAAGATGGAGCGCTTCCAGCTGGCCACGCTGGATAAAACCCCGTTGGCCACGCGGAATAAGAGCAAGAAGGGAGTGAGAGGAGGCGGAAACCGCTGGTGGCTCAATGAGATCTTTCCTGAATCCGGAGGAGCCGACCTGCCCTCCGGGGAAGTGACGCTTTCTTTCAGGCATGTTGCAGATGCGGGAGTACGTGAACAGATTGTATCGTTGCTCTCAATAATGGCCCACATCGGGGCGATCGGCGCAAAGACCCAGTATGGTTTCGGCCAGTTTGAATGGGGAGATAAGCGCCCGCTGGAGGAATCGGTCAGGACGATCAGGGGGTTTGTGGAGGGAATGGGATTTATGAGTGCTCAAAACCAGAGAGACTGGTACTCCCTTGCCCAGTTCTGGTTCTACGAGCTGGATCTCCCCCCGGAGAACAAGCAGGTGAAGAGGTTTCGTAGTGCAAAGGTTCTCTATGGAGATTCGCTTCCAGAAAACTACCTCCCTGTCTCTTTTGATATTCGCTATAAACTCCCCGGCTCGTCTGCCGGCGGCCTGAGGTTAGCCTATTGCGAATCGCGGAAGGAACTGGCGAAGAGTGAAGCGGAGCGACAGACACAGATGATCTTTGGAACCGCGGCCAATGAGAAGGACCGGCGCGGGAGCCGGGTCTTTGTCAGTCACCTCTTCAAAAGAGATCCGCGCGATGAGAATTACCGGTTGCGTGTCTGGGGCTTCACCGACGAAGACGTCGGGAATGTGGTTGGAAAGGAACTTGAGAAGATGTTCAAACTGGATGAAACCCCCAGGATGATGACGGGGAGGGAGATCGTGGGGGGTAGGTTATGATCTATGACTATTACGCCAGCGAGGCGGCACAGGTTGCTGGACAGACTGATGAGGAACTCCTGAAATCAAAGGACCCGCACCTTATCTATCACTACCAGGCGGTCAATGACCGCTCAAAGGAGGGTTCCGGAGGCAGAAAGAATGCAGGCGAGCTCCGTGCCAAGTGGGTGCAAATGGTGCTGCAGGAGAGGGATCACCAAACGAGGTGGTCCGGCGGGGATCAGATCAAAATCCCGGTCTGCGACCTCGTCCTTCTGCCCCGGTATTCGTTCTTCCTTCAGTTTTCTTTCGTGCTGGCCCGCCCCTACATCTCCAGGGGTGAGCAGGAGTTTTACATCATCGACAACCCCATCCTCAGAGATAACATCCTCGACCTCCCTTATGTGGCGGCATCCTCGTGGAAGGGTAGCCTGCGTGCAGCGTTGCGGCAGATGGGGCATGGGGGAGAGGAAGAGACGATCCGACGGATCTTTGGCAATGAGCGTGGTGAGCAGACAGAGTTCTGTCGGGGAAGATTGCACTTCTACCCGACATTCTTTACCAGGACGTCTGTGGAGGTCATCAACCCCCATGACCGGGAGAGGCGGATCGGTGAGATGCCGATCTACTTTGAAGCGGTCCCCCTGGGCGAAAAAGGGATCTTCTCTCTCCTCTATGTCCCCTACGATCAGGTTGGAGGGGACCTGGTGGAGACCAGTCAGCAGGTTGCCAACGACCTGGTGCTGATCGCCGAAGGGCTTCGTGAGATGCTCACCGTCTATGGGTTCGGAGCGAGGACGTCGAGCGGGTACGGGAGTGTGGAGCCGGAATCCTGCAAGGGCAACATCAGCATGAGAGCAGAGGCTGATATGGGCGGACAGGAGGGGCCTCTCCCTGTGAGGCCTGAAGAGCGGTTCCTGAAGTACCTGAACCCGGACGGTACCCCGAAGGAGGTATTCAGGGGAGATGGAGAGGGTGGATTGCTCAAGAACGCTGAGTATAAGGAACGGGGGGATCGGCTCGGCGGCGGGAGCCTGAGAGAGTTCAAGAAATTCAGGTGGTGGCTTCTGGAGCACGGTCCGGGGTGGCAGGCGCACTGTGCAGGGGGTGGTGCGGAGGCGAGATGCCCGACCTGGGAGTTTACCGGTCTTGACGACCTTGTGGCGAAAGCAGAAGAGATCGCGTCTCAACTGCACAGGGAGGGGAAAGAATGAGAGATCTGCAGGTGCTCGTAGAGAATAAGGACGCCCTCCTCCTGGCAGAGATGGGCGCCTGGCTGCATGATATGCGGAAATGCAGTGATGAGTTCATAGCTACTAAGGTAGGTACGGGTCAAAATAAGAGTTCTCAGAATGGGTCTAAAGACAAAACCGATTTCCTGAAATTACTGGGAGGTTATGCCAAAGAAACCATTCCACTCCAGGAGGAGGTTTCACTACAGGAACTCATAGAGAGAGGCAGACCGAAGAACGTAAAAAAAGAACAGGAACCATACCTGATCCGGTATCTTGGTCGTTGCCATGCCGCCGCACATATCGAAAAAGAGGCTGAAGTACATAAAAAACAGAAAGGAAATGAAAAAAAGGAAGAAAATAATAAAAAAGAAGCAAAGGATGCCCGGATATCTACTCCGTTTGGCTATGAGGGTGACCCTTTACGCGGTCTAACCAGCAAACTTAAGGATCTCCCATTTGAAAAATTAGAACGCCGAAAGGAGTTCTTAATCCCCTTAAAAGATACCTTCAAGACTACACTCGGTGACACCCGGAGACCGATCAACGAGGTGGACCTCTGGAGCTGGTCGAGTATCGTTGCCGCCCTCTATAAAGCTGCACTGGCAGGAGCACTCCTGGGTCATAAACCAGCCCCAGAAGATCTGCGATGGCGCCTTCTTGCCGTACGTCTTGACACCGCCCGGGTTCTTGGCAGCGCGGATAAAATACCTGTGCTGCTGGCGAGAAAGGAGTGGATCAGCAAAGGACTCGATGCGGTCCAGACCCTCCTTGAGGAGACCTACCCCATCGGGAACGAGGTCTACCGGGACGAGAACGGGAGCATCTTTGTGATCCCCGACCTGGAGGGGCTCCTGGAGATCAAGGATTCTGCGAGAGGGAAATACCTGAACGAGTTGATCTCTGAGGCACTCGACTATGACGGGGAGATCACCGTCTCGCCTGTAGTCTCGGAACATTGGTGGGCACAAAGTCCGGATCGGAATCCAGCTGACGATGAAGTCCCTCCGATTGGCGACCTGCTTAAGAACGATCTCTATTCGCCTCCCGACATCAAAAGGGTGCAAGAGTGGTGGAATTCCCGGAATCATAGACCACAGGTCTGCACCGTCTCATGGCTGCGACCTGAAGAGAGACGATCCGGGCACGCCCGGGTATCCAGGTATTGGGCGGAGAAGATCGGGGGGCGGGCAGAGGAGTGGCTGAACAGACGAGATACAACGATCTGGATAGATGAGGTGGCAGACCGGAACGGCAGGATATGCCTCATCGCAGGAAGGTTTGACCTCTCTGACTGGCTCGCTCCCGACGGGCATATCCGGTCGCTTGTGGTGGATCACAACCTCGCGGAGGTCACAAAGACCCCCTCCTTCGCCCGGCTCAGGAGGATCTGGGAGACAACGCGGACGTTCTGGGAGGAGGTCGAGGCGGATTTCCTCAGACCGATCAGCGTAACAGAACCTCGCGTGGTGTTCTCGGGGGTCTTTACATCCAAAAATGGCAAGAATCTGGAGGATTCACGGGCCTATGAAGCAGTAGCGGGGAGGACATCCTTCAGCGTCTTCTACTCGTCCGGGAAATTCTTTATCATCGAAAATCTGGCATGGCTTGCAAGAAAAATCACCCGGGAAGAGGAAGGCGATCCCCGGGAGCTGATCCGGGAGTTCCTTAACGATAAGAACGTGACGATCCGGGAGCCTGATGGGGGAGGCAGGGAGATCGGCGAACTGAGGGTAGGGCAGATCGCAGATGATGAGAAGTCTTACCCTGCGGTGATACCGATCGTCTCCGACCCCAGCACGTTCATGGCGATCGTCCCTGCAGATTGTGCGGTAGAGATCGCTGGGAGGGTGAAGAAGAAGTATGAGACCGAGATGGGAAAGGTCAGGAGCAAACTCCCCCTCACCCTGGGTCTGGTCTTTGCCGGATCCCGTACCCCGCTTGCGGCGCTGATGGACGCCGGGCGGAGGATGCTTGACCGGAAGGTGCGTAAGGACTGCTGGGCCCTGGCCGACGATGTCAATTTATATGGCAACAACTACCTCCTCAGGTTCACCAACGGTGTGACGTGGCAGGTTCCCGGGAAGATGGGGGATAACACGACCGATGATGACTGGTATCTCCACCTCTATGTTTTGGGAGAGCCACCAGAGAACACCCATGGGTTTCAACACCCAACAAAACCCTGTGTCTGGCTGGTCCATGCCCGTGACCTCAAGAAAGGAACCAGCGTTGTTGTCTTCCCCTCAACCTTTGACTTTGAGTTTCTTGATGTCTCCTCCCGGCGATGGGAGGTAGACTATGATGGGCAGGGGCGGCGTCGGCAGAAGATGAAATCGACCCGGCCCTATCTCCTGGAGGAACTCGACAAGTTCGAGACTATCTGGGAGTCTCTTGCAGGGTCTCTGACATCTTCCCAGATCTGGAAGGTGGTCAGGGCTATCGAGACGAAGCGGCTCGAGTGGCCCGAGGGAAAGGAGGATGAGACCCTGCAAGGGTTCATCCATGACGTTCTTAGAAACGCACACTGGCGAGGTGGGGCGCACGATGGCGAGCACCCCATGCCTGAAGAGGTTGCCACGCTTGTTGAAGAGGCTGCCGTGAGCGGGATGCTGCGCGATGTGACTGAACTGTATATGCAGATTTTGAAAGAAAAACCCAAACCCATGGAGAAGCGAGTATGATTGATATCAGACATCTTGTGATGATGACCCTCGACCCGGTGCACATCGGGTTAGGGGGGTACAGCCTGGGTCGCGTGGACAACGCGATCGTCAGGGAACCAGGGACGAACCTCCCGAAGATCCCGGGAACGAGCCTGATCGGGGCAGCGCGGAATTATGCGGCGATGCGGTATGGGAAGCCCTCTGCTGCGGGCTTGCACAAAGAGTTCAAAGGAGGCGTTGAACAGTGTCCGATCATCTACACCTTCGGAACCGCCTCCGAGAGCGGCGGGGGCAGGGCCGGCACGGTCAGTATCAGCGATGCACAACTCCTGTTCTTCCCGGTCTCCTCGAGCGCGGGTCCGGTGTGGGTCAGCACCCGCAGAACCCTGGAAGCGGCAGGGTTCAATGTGGAGGAGGACGATAAGAATTCGACTAAGAATCCGACCACCCTGAAGTTGGAGAAGAATGGGGAGAAGAACGGGAAGAAGAAGAACAGGAAGAAGAATGCTATAAACCTTGGATGGCTGATGGTGCCGGTGAAGCAGGGTCTGCGGATCACCCCTCCTCCTGGAATGGAGCAGGCGTGGAGCGAGATCAACGAGCGTATCGTGATGATCTCCCCGAACCTCTTCTCTGAGGTTGTCAACAGCAACCTGGAGGTCAGGACTTCGGTTGCGATCGATCCGGAGACTGGAACGGCGGAAGATGGAGCACTGTTCACTTATGAGGCGATACCGCGAGCCACCTGGCTCTGGTGCGACCTGATTGAGAATGACTACATCCAGGAATTCCCGCGGACTGAACATCAGTTTGATGCTAACCTGAAGAAGGAGAATGGCGGGGAACCCCTGGGGGAGACCTGGAACCGGCCTCTGCATGTTGCAAGGGCAGGGCTTGCGCTTATGAAGTACCTCGGTGTCGGCGGCATGAGCACCCGCGGTTTTGGCAGGGTGGATGTCATCTGCGGCCTGGAGGATGAGCCAGATGCGGCATCTTGATTTCGAGGCCGCAAAAGCGGGTCAGGCGATCACCAGAGCGGCAAAGAAGACGGGGGTCTCCGGTGCCAAGGCGGAGAATCTCCTGATGAAGGCGTTGGGGGTGCTCCAGAAGAACGGCCCGTATGCCTGCATCCTCTACCTCTCCTCACAGGCAAAAGAGGAGAAGATGGCGGAGATCATTTATAGTAAGCTTCTTAACCTTGCGGAAATGATGACCGGTCACCGGCCGAAGGGGTCCTCCGGGTGCGAGTATATCTCCGATCACGTCTGCACCGACCTTGAAGCCCTGCTCCTGGTGAAACGGTTCTGGGAGCAGACTCTTATTTACGCCCGGTACGGGGCAAAGGCGATGGAGGACGGCTGATGTCCTCCTGGATCCCCTATCGTGTTCTCCTTCGTCTCCTCTCTCCGATGCACATCGGCTGGAGGAGGACCGGAAACCTCCAGCAGACGCGAGGATATGTCCCGGGACGGGCTATCTGGGGTGCACTTACCGCCACGCTCACCCGGATGGGGAGAGGGAACGACTACGAAGCGGTCGGGAATGCCGTGGAACAGGACCTGCGCTACACGTACTTTTATCCTACCACCCGGAGGGATGAGGTCACCCTCTGGCCCTGGGATCCGGGGTTTGCATGGAGATACATGGGCAGCTACGCGAGCACTGCCCTCTCTGGAACGGTGGCGGAGGAGGGATCGCTTCATGAGACTGAGTGTCTCTCCCCGGTCACGCGGGAGGGGAAGGATGTTTTCTTACTCGGCTATATCCTCGAGAAGGAGGGGTGCAGGTTGTCATGGAAGGAGGCACTTGCAGAGGTGCAGTTTGGGGGCGAGCGGGGCTATGGTTGGGGGCGGGTTACCCCATCTGAGATTGAGCCATCTGAGATTGAGGAGAGTGAGCGGTGTTTTGGGTATGCCATAGAAGAGGCACACGGCACCCCTGCGATCAGAGTTCCCGAGAGGAAATCGGTCCTTGCACACTGCATCGCCGATGCGAGATTCATCCTGAAAGGGGAGGTTGAACCTCTGATCGGACGTGAGACCACCCGTCAGGCGGGGTTTGGGGGCAGGGTCTCCAGCGCCACCGTCTGCTGGACACCTGGAAGCACCGTGAAGGGGGAGACAGTATTTACTATCTGCGGCAAGGGAGTTCTGGAGAAGGTGATGTCTATCCAGTGAACCGGGACCGGTTCTTATCGCGGATATCTATTTGAGCACATCCCAAAAGTCTCTGGCGATCGAAGACCCCGGTGGGTCAGCGCACATCCGCGCACCGGAACGACGATCTGACGCATACTCGACGCAGAACCGGAACCGAGGCCCATTTTCGGGCTTCAAGCCTTGGAGGAGGGACCGGGGAGGGGATGGCCCCCTCCCGACAGAAGAGTTCTGGGACAACCTCTTCCATACAACTTTGCGGGTATTTAGACTGACCCAGATGTGGTCGTCGTTACGGTCGCTGTTTTCAGTTGAGATGACCTGGAGTTTCCGAATCATCGGGCGATTGTGCGGGCCGAATGGGTGGAGCGGAAAGTCCTGCGGGGCGTCGTGGATCATTATAAAGCGAATACGTTATTGGGGATCCACGACATAGGGGTATAGTGTGGTGCTCTTGGGTTCCTTCGGTGGTCGAAAGGGGCAAAAATGGGCGCTGTTTGAATTGGACTAATGTAGGATTGAAATCTTCCTTCGGCTCTTCGCCTTCCTCTTTGGTTTTCCGTTTGAATTGGACTAATGTAGGATTGAAATTTTCCCGACCTTCTCCCGCCGGTCGTCTGTGGTCGCGTTTGAATTGGACTAATGTAGGATTGAAATCCACGTCCCTGATCCCGTCCCTCGGGGCCGCGACCGGTTTGAATTGGACTAATGTAGGATTGAAATTCGAGCCCGATCAGGAGCAGGTGTTGTTTCCCACCGTTTGAATTGGACTAATGTAGGATTGAAATTGGGAGCGCGACCTCCGCATCGATCCGGCTCAGGTAGACGTTTGAATTGGACTAATGTAGGATTGAAATGAGTTTACGCGCTTCTGTAATCTTCCTACTCTGAATTAGTTTGAATTGGACTAATGTAGGATTGAAATTATTATCCCTCACGGATGCGTGCATGTGCCTGGCACGGTTTGAATTGGACTAATGTAGGATTGAAATGGATGTTTCACCTTCACGGAAATAACGAGCAGCAAGAGTTTGAATTGGACTAATGTAGGATTGAAATATGGATGCGCGCAAAGGTAAAGTAAAATTAAATTAGTTTGAATTGGACTAATGTAGGATTGAAATCTACGGGGGAGCCGGTCGAGTTCGACGACAACCGGAGTTTGAATTGGACTAATGTAGGATTGAAATTCGATCTTCCCGTAGATTCCATCGACCCGCTCCTGGTTTGAATTGGACTAATGTAGGATTGAAATGATAGCGTCATCTACCGGATCCTACAGCTCGACGCGGCGGTTTGAATTGGACTAATGTAGGATTGAAATTGCGATCTCATCTGTATGATGGGTCATACGCCTTCGACGGTTTGAATTGGACTAATGTAGGATTGAAATTGAGACTCTCCGCGGCGATATTGACGGCGTAATCGCCGTTTGAATTGGACTAATGTAGGATTGAAATACTGGGATCCGTATCCCGGACTGGTCGACGCCAACGTTTGAATTGGACTAATGTAGGATTGAAATTGCGATCTCATCTGTATGATGGGTCATACGCCTTCGACGTTTGAATTGGACTAATGTAGGATTGAAATAGGAGCACATCCCGCAGCGCTTCCCCTGTCGGCGGCGTTTGAATTGGACTAATGTAGGATTGAAATTGTCGAGATAGTTCAGGGCGACACGACCTACTACCGCGTTTGAATTGGACTAATGTAGGATTGAAATTTATCCCTTCGGTGATGATCAAGGGGTCGCCGGGAGGTTTGAATTGGACTAATGTAGGATTGAAATTCTCAATACGTAACGCCTTGATTTTATTTTCATCATGTTTGAATTGGACTAATGTAGGATTGAAATCGCTTTAAAGCCGGAAAAGTGATAATTATAAACGAGGTTTGAATTGGACTAATGTAGGATTGAAATATCTTAGATGAAGATGATTTTTATGAACGAGAATCAGTTTGAATTGGACTAATGTAGGATTGAAATTAATGTTACGGAGAATATTCTGTGCATCAGCGGTAGTTTGAATTGGACTAATGTAGGATTGAAATTTGATTCCCATGCCTCAATTTGCTCAGAATTAAACCGTTTGAATTGGACTAATGTAGGATTGAAATTCGATTGAGATCCCGGAGTAGATTTAACCACTTTTGTTTGAATTGGACTAATGTAGGATTGAAATATCATATCCGGTGACAACTCGCATATCATCCAGGTGCGTTTGAATTGGACTAATGTAGGATTGAAATCACACAATACGTGTGTAATGTCTCATCCTGCCAAATCTGTTTGAATTGGACTAATGTAGGATTGAAATATCTCTTGTGAGATGAACATTTATATCCCCCTGAAGTTTGAATTGGACTAATGTAGGATTGAAATTTGTATTACCTCATTTCCTTTAGTTCTGCTAATAGAGTGTTTGAATTGGACTAATGTAGGATTGAAATCAGAACACCTGGGAGATAGTAAGAAAACAGGTTAACCTGTTTGAATTGGACTAATGTAGGATTGAAATACAAGTGTTGCTTCGATCCCGAGCATGGCCCGAATCGTTTGAATTGGACTAATGTAGGATTGAAATGCTTCACACCCCGGGCGATCACGTGTGCGCCTCGTCCCGTTTGAATTGGACTAATGTAGGATTGAAATGACTGGTGCCCGCTGGAGCAGGTCGCCCCAGACTGGGTTTGAATTGGACTAATGTAGGATTGAAATGTGACCTGGCAGCCTGCACCGGACCGGCGGATCCCGGTTTGAATTGGACTAATGTAGGATTGAAATGTCGTGTGGCGACTGTTCGACCCGCGGACCGGGGAGCGTTTGAATTGGACTAATGTAGGATTGAAATCTGCAAACGACCGGGTGGCGTCAACAGTAGCACTCTGTTTGAATTGGACTAATGTAGGATTGAAATGCCTTCTACGTCAAGCACGAGTACGATGATGACACGGTTTGAATTGGACTAATGTAGGATTGAAATTCGGCGTCGAGTGCAAAGCACAGGAACGGATCGCCTTGTTTGAATTGGACTAATGTAGGATTGAAATACGAGAGAGGCGATGCGTCGCTCTGCGGGGTAGCTGCGTTTGAATTGGACTAATGTAGGATTGAAATTACACCACCCTTGCCGCGCCGTATACAACCGGTGGGGTTTGAATTGGACTAATGTAGGATTGAAATACCAGGCGCGGGATGAACTCATCGCCGAGATCAAGGCGGTTTGAATTGGACTAATGTAGGATTGAAATACTGATGCTGATGGTCTGCAGCGCGACCGGCATCAGTTTGAATTGGACTAATGTAGGATTGAAATCTGCTCGGGCCCGGAGGCTCTCGGCCTGCTGATGCAGCGTTTGAATTGGACTAATGTAGGATTGAAATCGCCGGGCCGGGTGATCGATATCCTGGTTAAGAAAGGGTTTGAATTGGACTAATGTAGGATTGAAATGGCCGTCTCGCCGCGGTGATCGGGATCGTGCTGCTCGGTTTGAATTGGACTAATGTAGGATTGAAATAGTGGGGGCGGTGCTGATGGCCTGCGACAACCTCCTGGGTTTGAATTGGACTAATGTAGGATTGAAATCAGAAATGGCGCTGCGGATATATCTCGATATGGAGAGTTTGAATTGGACTAATGTAGGATTGAAATGTGAGCTGCATCGTAAACTTGCTAAGCGCGTCGGTGATCGTTTGAATTGGACTAATGTAGGATTGAAATCGACCACCCGCGACGAGATCGCCCGGATCGTCACGCGTTTGAATTGGACTAATGTAGGATTGAAATCGGGTGTCGCGAAAATGAGGATCACGCCGTCACCTCCTGTTTGAATTGGACTAATGTAGGATTGAAATGAGAGCAGCAGCTCGAGTGGCGGTTCCCGTCCGGCGGTTTGAATTGGACTAATGTAGGATTGAAATGGGACATACGTAAATGTCACGGTTTTGGCTCCTTGAGTTTGAATTGGACTAATGTAGGATTGAAATACGCGGACAGCACCTGGTCGGCCGGATCGAGACTCTGTTTGAATTGGACTAATGTAGGATTGAAATCGTTCTGCATCAGCGACGCGCCAGACCCGGCCTGCGGTTTGAATTGGACTAATGTAGGATTGAAATGTCGGCCCGCAGCACAGATACACCAGCCTATAAAATATGTTTGAATTGGACTAATGTAGGATTGAAATGCCGTCACAGCAACGCCGCCATCAAGCGAACCCCCGCGTTTGAATTGGACTAATGTAGGATTGAAATGTCCGCGATCGTGGTGTAAATCAACGATACCGCGCCGGTTTGAATTGGACTAATGTAGGATTGAAATATGATCTCGTCGAGCAGATAGATGAGGAGGCCGACCGTTTGAATTGGACTAATGTAGGATTGAAATGTTTGCCGGCCGGATCCTGATACACCCCCCGGAGGAGTTTGAATTGGACTAATGTAGGATTGAAATGGGAGAATACAGGTTCAATACCATATGAGGTTTCAGAGTTTGAATTGGACTAATGTAGGATTGAAATTTCCAGATAGTTGTTTCTTTGTCTACACATTCATCGTTTGAATTGGACTAATGTAGGATTGAAATTTGAGAACCCTCATAAGCGGGGAATGTGCCAAGTTCTGTTTGAATTGGACTAATGTAGGATTGAAATGTGGGTTATATTTACATTGTTTTTCATAAAACACCGGTTTGAATTGGACTAATGTAGGATTGAAATTTTGACTCTTCAATCTTTACCATAAGGTAAACATCTTTGTTTGAATTGGACTAATGTAGGATTGAAATATATTAACGCCGCAAAAAATATTGCACTCAGGGCTGCGTTTGAATTGGACTAATGTAGGATTGAAATGAGGCAGGAGACGGATGCGTGAACGATCGGGGCATACTGTTTGAATTGGACTAATGTAGGATTGAAATAGCAGCACGGTGAGAAATTGTATATCGGTACGGAGGAGTTTGAATTGGACTAATGTAGGATTGAAATTCTTCCGGCGCGAGATACGTCCTGGTCATCGGATCAGTTTGAATTGGACTAATGTAGGATTGAAATGTGGGAGCAGGTCGGCGGTGTGGTCACCGGAGCGATCGTTTGAATTGGACTAATGTAGGATTGAAATGCAGTGGGACGAGATCACCGGATACCTGGAGGGTATCGTTTGAATTGGACTAATGTAGGATTGAAATCTGGGTTCCTGCTCGGGGTCGTCACGACGGCGCTCGGTTTGAATTGGACTAATGTAGGATTGAAATCTCCTGGAGATCCCCTGGTCGGAGCTGAAGGCCCTGGTTTGAATTGGACTAATGTAGGATTGAAATAGCGTGGCAATGTTTATGTAGGAGCCGCTATTCGTCGTTTGAATTGGACTAATGTAGGATTGAAATAGCACAATTGCATTAATGCTCAGGCATATCTTCTTGTTTGAATTGGACTAATGTAGGATTGAAATGATGGTGCCGTCCTCGATCGCGTCGCGGACAACATCGAGTTTGAATTGGACTAATGTAGGATTGAAATGTCTCGCGGACGGACGGGTTCAGGGGCATCAAAAAGTTTGAATTGGACTAATGTAGGATTGAAATATCGCAGGCCGCGTAGAGTTCCGATACGCCAAACTGGTTTGAATTGGACTAATGTAGGATTGAAATTCCGGGAGATCGCGCGGAGCCCCTCGCGGGAGAAGTCGTTTGAATTGGACTAATGTAGGATTGAAATTGCGTCAGGATACGGGTGAGGTCGTCCCGGGTTGTCGGTTTGAATTGGACTAATGTAGGATTGAAATACGCATTGTAATATTATATTGACTTTTGCTTAGATAGTTTGAATTGGACTAATGTAGGATTGAAATGCGAGGACTGGCCGATGCGTCCGCGTCGCTGCGGATTCGGTTTGAATTGGACTAATGTAGGATTGAAATTTGAGCAACCGCTCCCGCTCGACGCGGTCCAGCGCCGTTTGAATTGGACTAATGTAGGATTGAAATAGATTCTTTGCAACCTTAATAAATTTCTTTATATCATCGTTTGAATTGGACTAATGTAGGATTGAAATATTCTTACAGGTGTAAGATGGTCATTACATGACATGGTTTGAATTGGACTAATGTAGGATTGAAATATGTTTAGCGTAAGGGACATAATAAAGACTCTTGAAAGTTTGAATTGGACTAATGTAGGATTGAAATAAGAGTATAATGTTGCATACCTCGATGTTGCTGAAACGTTTGAATTGGACTAATGTAGGATTGAAATGGTTATGTGTGTAACTTTGGATAGTGAGAATGTCACGTTTGAATTGGACTAATGTAGGATTGAAATTTCAATGTTGTAATTGACAAGGATGTAATTGGTGCTTGTTTGAATTGGACTAATGTAGGATTGAAATATATTATCATATCTATGCATTAACACACATATTTTGTTTGAATTGGACTAATGTAGGATTGAAATAATTAATAAAAGAAGGTAACGACACAATCGATTACAGTTTGAATTGGACTAATGTAGGATTGAAATAACGCATCTTCATCCAGGATCGGATAATTGTTTAAGTTTGAATTGGACTAATGTAGGATTGAAATCTTCATCGACCTCCATCTGCAACCCGATCTTCTCCCGTTTGAATTGGACTAATGTAGGATTGAAATGCAGAGCGACTCGAACAGGGCGATCGGCATGTCGCCCGTTTGAATTGGACTAATGTAGGATTGAAATGATTTTTTATGAGTTTCTCTATGAGTTTCTTATGAGTGTTTGAATTGGACTAATGTAGGATTGAAATCCGGAGGGACTCGAACCCTCTACCGCTCCCTTACAGGTTTGAATTGGACTAATGTAGGATTGAAATTACAGCCGGGCGTCGCCGGTCGACTCATTGGCACGGGTTTGAATTGGACTAATGTAGGATTGAAATCGTTCGAGGACGGCGATCAGACGCACCACGTCGGTGGTTTGAATTGGACTAATGTAGGATTGAAATTTCGGTGTCGAGTGTAAAGCGCAGGAACGGATCGCCGTTTGAATTGGACTAATGTAGGATTGAAATCAGAGTTTTTCACGAGGCCGAACCGCTCAAGCGATGTTTGAATTGGACTAATGTAGGATTGAAATGCGACGTCGATGTATTTCATGCCGGAGCCGGGATTCGTTTGAATTGGACTAATGTAGGATTGAAATTCGAATCCACCATGCCGGAGAGTGCCGCGAAAGACGGTTTGAATTGGACTAATGTAGGATTGAAATAACGATTCGGCGGTCACTTTTATTCTGACAGTATTGTTTGAATTGGACTAATGTAGGATTGAAATTTCAACGTCGGCGGATACCGCAGAGACTGTATACCTTGTTTGAATTGGACTAATGTAGGATTGAAATAGGTGAAGCTAATGCAGATTTTCAAGGGGAAAAGAGGTTTGAATTGGACTAATGTAGGATTGAAATGTGTAGGCGCCCCGCATTCCTCGCAGGGGGGGAAATCGGTTTGAATTGGACTAATGTAGGATTGAAATGTAGACCTTACACCAACCGATGAGGTCCTCACCGTCCAGTTTGAATTGGACTAATGTAGGATTGAAATACAAGTACAAGTCTAGGCGCGCTGCAATTAATGCAGTTTGAATTGGACTAATGTAGGATTGAAATATATCCCATATGAGACCTGGATCGAGGGAGACCTTGAGTTTGAATTGGACTAATGTAGGATTGAAATCGTGTATGGCTGGTAGGCTATTCCTATCAGGGCCTGTTTGAATTGGACTAATGTAGGATTGAAATGCATATTGACCGGATACCTAATTCTGTCGCGCAGGGTTTGAATTGGACTAATGTAGGATTGAAATTACGGGGATTATATCGGGTGGTGGCGGGAGCTAGCGGGTTTGAATTGGACTAATGTAGGATTGAAATTACGGGGATTATATCGGGTGGTGGCGGGAGCTAGCGGGTTTGAATTGGACTAATGTAGGATTGAAATACGACAGTGGCAAGGATTTGGCCGTATCCGAACCCGTTTGAATTGGACTAATGTAGGATTGAAATGTTGATATGCCCTTTTCCTGTAAATCCTGCAGTGTGTTTGAATTGGACTAATGTAGGATTGAAATTTTCTCAATGAGGCTTGTTGGCATTACCTCCCTGAGTTTGAATTGGACTAATGTAGGATTGAAATTTTCTCAATGAGGCTTGTTGGCATTACCTCCCTGAGTTTGAATTGGACTAATGTAGGATTGAAATAACCTCATATCGCTCTTTGCGATAGGCGCAAGTATCAGGTTTGAATTGGACTAATGTAGGATTGAAATAACCTCATATCGCTCTTTGCGATAGGCGCAAGTATCAGGTTTGAATTGGACTAATGTAGGATTGAAATTAATCTTAGCTTCTGCCTCTTCTACCATACGCTCCACAGTTTGAATTGGACTAATGTAGGATTGAAATTTACCTGCAGACGTGGCAGGCCGCTGCGTCTTCCGGGTTTGAATTGGACTAATGTAGGATTGAAATGACCGTGCAGGATATGATAAGCGGATTATTCGGCGCTGTTTGAATTGGACTAATGTAGGATTGAAATCTCGTCCGTGTAGCCGCCCTCACCGTCAGGGAATTGAGTTTGAATTGGACTAATGTAGGATTGAAATTACTTAAAGTAATTCAGTATTTTTCCTTGAGCGTCGTTTGAATTGGACTAATGTAGGATTGAAATCCGTTTGCGACCGTGACAGTAAACCGGATATAAATCTCGTTTGAATTGGACTAATGTAGGATTGAAATCTCGCAATGGTAATTGGTCTTGCGCTTGCATTCTTCGTTTGAATTGGACTAATGTAGGATTGAAATTACTTAAAGTAATTCAGTATTTTTCCTTGAGCGTCGTTTGAATTGGACTAATGTAGGATTGAAATCCCGGTCTTCTCGACGATTCCCTGTGCCAGAACGTTGTTTGAATTGGACTAATGTAGGATTGAAATATTTTAATGTGTTTTCCAGGCACAATACTACCTCATACGTTTGAATTGGACTAATGTAGGATTGAAATACTGCAGATCAGTACTCTCATTCACTTTCGAGGAGAGAGTTTGAATTGGACTAATGTAGGATTGAAATTGGCATATAATAGTCTCCATAATCCCAATGGAAAACGTTTGAATTGGACTAATGTAGGATTGAAATTTAAGCACGACCTCTCGACTGGGCCGTTCCCCGACGTTTGAATTGGACTAATGTAGGATTGAAATTCCGCACAAACGCACAGCCGCGCAGCGGTCCCCGCCCCGGTTTGAATTGGACTAATGTAGGATTGAAATAGAATAAACCGGTTCTGGCAATTCAACCACCAAAACAGTTTGAATTGGACTAATGTAGGATTGAAATTAAAGGTTCATTACCTTAAAGGGTTTTGCCCTAGTAAAGTTTGAATTGGACTAATGTAGGATTGAAATTTAAGACCGATTTACCTTCATCGAAAATAACAATATCGTTTGAATTGGACTAATGTAGGATTGAAATACATAAATTGTTATGTCTTTTTCCAAAGATTTTTTGGTTTGAATTGGACTAATGTAGGATTGAAATATGCCGTTCCACAACAAGAAGTTTGGAGAGAGGGCGGGGTTTGAATTGGACTAATGTAGGATTGAAATTAGGGGTTCGCCCGCATGCGATCGGAGTTCGTCGATCGTTTGAATTGGACTAATGTAGGATTGAAATAAAAAGCCTGTAAGGCTTATATCTGTCTTTGT
>CZCB01000423.1_pt1 | contig 17225 bp, 14 predicted proteins | sample 591991 | NCBI WGS metagenome assembly CZCB01 (sample SAMEA3556809, study PRJEB10932) | anaerobic digester metagenome | reverse complement strand
AGGTAAGCCAGCAGCAGCATCCCGGCCAGCCGTGCGAAGGCATCCCCCCGGTCCGATAGGCTGCCCATCGTCAGCCGCAGCAGTGGGTACACTGTCCAGCCCAGCAGGGCCACGGCCAGGTACCAGACCAGCCCGGCCGCCCACTGGTTCCGGTTGACCAGAGACTGCATGTCGAAAATTTCAGACCAGGTGCCGCCGGCGCGCTGCTCCGCCAGGCGGCTGGCGGGCAGCGTCAGCGTGCCTTTGAAGCGGCTGGCCTCGCCCGGCGTCAGGCGAATCACCCGGGTCAGGTCCACCGCGCCCAGCACCTCGCGAACGTGCTCGGGGTCGTAACCGGCGGATTTCTTGAAAATCAGCACCTTGGGATGGTCGTAGACCGAGAAGGCCTCCTCGGCGTACTGCGTGTTCAGCGAAATCGGGCCGAGGGTTGGCATGCGCTGGCCCACGTAGACCAGCTCATACCCCAGATTACCCTCAAACATGCCAATCTGAGCATCGGCATAGCAGTCGAACACCTCCATATCCGCCGGGCAGCCCATCAGGTTACGGTAATAGGCCGTGGTCAGCGGGTAGCGCTCCGGAACGCGCACGGTGGTGCCCCACTGGCGGTTGGAGGACAGGATCAGATATTCGGCCTGGTCCAGCACCGAGACGAAGCGGTCCAGCTTGTCCGCGTTGTCGTCCCAGTACATCTCGAAGTTCAGGTCGCCGTCGTATACGTTGGGGAACGGCCACAGCCCGTCGACCGGGTTGGGCAGCGGATCATCCCAGGCAGTCTCCAGCGCCAGCCGGGTGGGGTACACGGCAATCGACCCGTCCCCTTCGACGATCTCCAGGCGCACTTCGTAAGTGGAACCGGCGCTGACCTGCGCGGGCTGGTCCAGATGGACCTCCCAGCCCTGGCCCCGCCGGTCCTGACCTGCCGCGAAGGTGGCGGTCAGCTCCCCGCTGGCAATGGGCATGGCCAGTTCCGGCAGCCGGTACAGGCTGACACGCAGCGTCTTTTCTTCATCCGGGTTTTCCCAGTCAACCAGATGAGCAAAGGAAATGGCGTTGACCTCACCGGAGATGCGCGGCGAGAACATGTTGGCCTGGTAATCGATGTCCGGCTCGACGATGCGCACCCAGTCCGGCAGCCGCTCGGTGACTTCGCCTTCCGGCTGCAGGTATCTGGCTTCCCAGCCGCCTCGGAAGATCAGCGATTCGTCCGCTTCCGGCAGCAGAAGACCACGCTGGTTGCGCCGCCAGTTGGGCCGCCCATGAAGTCGCTGTACAGCACGGCTGTGCTGACCGGCGCCAGGTCGCCCTGCGGCGCGGCCCCGTCCAGCAGGCGCACGGTGAGCTGCAGCCCTTCAATGTCTTCCACCCCGCCGAGGTCGGTCAGCTCGTCCCCGGTCAGCTCGACGACATCGTCAAAGCGAATTTCGGCCAGCAGACCGCTCTGCCCGGCGGTGAAGGTGTACACTCTCGGCCGCCCGCCGTACAGGATGGCGTAGTCGTCCACCCCGACCGGCTGCGAAACCNTGTCCCCTCTCGGCCGCCCGCCGTACAGGATGGCGTAGTCGTCCACCCCGACCGGCTGCGAAACCACATCATCGCCGGTGTCGATCTTCAGCGTAACCGGGCCGGGCACATTCTGGTAAATCCAGTAGGAGGCCTCCACACGGGTGTGCAGCTGCGTATACATGCGCGTGAAGGCGTAGCTGTAGCCCAGCGCAGACAGCAGCGCGAAGCCCCCCAGCAGCCCGCTGGCTATGCGCATCCAGGGGAAACCGCGCCGTTCCGCGATCCGCTCACGTCCCCAATCCCACAGCTTCACCAACGCCCAGGCTGCGAAAATCGACAGCGTCACATACACCGGGATCTGGTAGCGCATGGAGCGGGTGAACCCGATCGACTGCCAGACGAAGAACACCGCCGTCCAAGACCAGAGCACGATATGTGAGCGCCACTCACCCCGCAGCATCCTCCAGCCTGCCCAGAGGAAGCCAGCCCAGGCCAGTACCCCCAGCGGCAGGCCCACGCCCCACAGCACGTAGTTTTTCAGGGAGAAGGTGACCGGCCGCCTGGCCCACTGCAGCGCGGGCGGGTAGTCCGCGTCCCCGTTGCTGTACAGCGAAAGCTCGCGCAGATCGGCGATCCAGTCCTGGTTGATGCCAAAGTTGAAGAACCCCGGCCCGTTGAAGGCGTAGGGCTGGAAAATGCGGAACAGCAGGAAGGCCGTCACGCCCGCGATGACCAGATTGCGCAGCAGCACAAACGCCTGCTGGACCTTGCCTTCCTCCGGCAGTCGCTGCCACCAGATGAAAGCCGCCAGCGGCAGCAGCGCTGCGATGGGCAGCGCGGTGACCTTGGAAGCCAGCGCGGCAGCGTATGCCGCCCCGAACAGCAGGAACAGCCCGATCCCCTGCCAGGAACCCCGCAGCCATTCCCACACCGGCCATGACTCGTCTTCATCCAGCGGAATATCTTCAGCCGGGTCTTCCTCCGCCAGCGCGGTGAACACGGTCGGCCGGTTCTCCGGGCGCGGTTGCGGGCGGGTTTGCACCAGCACGGCCGCGTACAGCGCCAGATTGACGAAAAAGGCCAGGAAGGTGTCCACCGCGAAGAAGTGCGACAGCTGGATGGGCAGCACGGCAAAGGCGTAAAACGCCGCCGCCAGCCAGGCCAGACCCCGCCGGCGGAACAGCTGGCGCGAGATCAGGTACGCCAGAAGCACTGATCCCAGGTCAAAGATTCCCGAGACCGCCCGGCCAACCAGGTGAATCTGGTCATAGGTGAGCGCGTTGAACCACTCCCCCACGTAGTACACCAGGAACAGCGGCAAGGTGCCGTAAACAAAGAAGGTGTGGCCCACGTTGTTGGGGTTGAACCGGGAGACCGCCGTGTTGAAGTATTCGCCCAGGTTCCGGGGCGCCTGCAGCGAGGTCTCCACGAGCGTCAGGAAGCGCTCATCCGGGTGCAGGTGCTGCCCCTGATCCCAGTTCAGGCCGGTCAGGCGGAAATAAGCGCCAGCCAGGAGGACGGCGATCAGCAGCACCTCCCAGATCCAGTCCCACCGCCGCGGGGTGGAGATGGTCTCAGTGTCAACTGGCGGATGCGTTCGGGTAGAAATCATAAAGAATGCTTCCAGACGGGCTAACCACCCGTGTCACTCGCCATGGGCGGGACGTAATACATATAGAAATCCTTTCCATCCCGTACCGAGTCATACACCTGCAGGCTTCCCTGCGGATACAGCTGCTGAAGCTGAGCGAGCGAATCTTGATCTTTGGGGTACAGAATGAAAAGCTTGGCGCCGGGTTCTTCCAGCGTGGCGGCAAAGTTTTCCGGCCAGAGGGCGTAATCCTTCAGCGGATAACCCGCATTAATGCCCACCAGCCGCGTGTCCACCCAGTGTGGATATGGGACGACATAAGCGCTGTCCGGGTTCCCCTGCGATTCGGCGAAGCCGCGGATGACCCGCCCGATCTCCGAAGTGTTCCAGGCGAAGGCCATGAACTGCCGGTCATACTGCCGCATCACCAGATCGTAATTCTGCACGCCGGACCACAGAAGCAGGAGTGCGGTGACGCCGGCCGCCGCTATCCGCCCGGGGATGGGCTTCATCTGGGTGCGCAGGCTGTGTACCAGTGATTCTAATCCAATCGCCGCCAGGATGAACACCGGTACAATCGCCGCGCCGGTGCGGTTCAACGAGGGGTTCTCCTCGGGGAAGGCCAGCGACAGGGCGGAGGGCATCATCAACAGCGGGATCGAAATTAGCAGGAACAGGTCCAGCCAGTTCCTGCTGCGGATGTAGCGCGCCAGCACCAGCACCGAGCCGAGGAAGTACAGCGCGGCGGTGACCACATCCAGCGCGGGACGGCCGACCACCGAATGGACCCAGATGCCGCCGTTGTCGTAGAACATCATAATCCAGGCCTTCCACAGATTGCTCAGCAGGATCTGCCAGGCCGGTGCGGGCAGCGGCCGCTCGACCGACCCCAGTCGCGTGAGGGCCCGGTAGCCAAACATCCCGGAAGTGTCTTCGAGGATGTAGCGCATCAGCGGCAGGAAGACAATCAGTGAGACAAACGCCAGCGCGACCAGTGCCCAGATCACCTGGCGGCGGTTGCCGGCCGCCTGGCTGTGAAGCCAGTAAATGCCCACAGCGATCACCACCACCACGGGCACGAAGCGGGCCGCGCTGTAGCCGTGCAGCCCAATACCCAGGAACAGGCCTGCCAGCAGGAAATCGTTGCGGTTTCGCCGGCGTAAACCGCGCACCAGGAAATACAGCGTCGGGGCGGCGAATGCCGGGTACAGCGGGAAGCGCAGCCCCACGCGGGAGATCACGTTCGGCCAGTAGGCCATCCCGGCCAGCAGGAAAGCGAACAGCCCGACCCAGCGATTGCCGATTTCCTTGCCCAGCAGGTAGATAAACGGCAGGGCGAAGACACCCAGTAAAGCGGTGCCGATCTTCAGTGAAATGAAGCTCAGTCCGGTGCCGAACAGCTCAGCCACCGCCGCCGTCAGGTAGAACTGGATGGCTTCCCGCCCGGTGTTGCGCGGGAAGAAAATGCGGTGTTCGCCGGCCAGCACATCGGCCACGTCCAGCAGCTTCTCGGCGTGATCGCTGAACATTTCCCCGGGCACCTCAGCCAGCCGGTCAAAGCGGAAAAAGAGCACCAGCAGGACCGAAAGCACCACCATCACGGTCCATGGAGTGATGGTGATCTTCCATTCTGGCCGGGTCAGCCAGCCCCTCATCCGCTGGCCAAACGAAGACGCGTCCGGGTCGGGAATCCACAGCGCATACATTACCAGCGCACCACCGGCCAGCCACAGCGTCAGGTTGAAGGAGTTGAACTGGTTCCCGCCAAAGGCCAGGAACGCGAACGACAGCAAGCCGCAGCCGATAAGCAGCGGGGTCCGGCGCAAAGTCGTGGGAAGGGGTTGGCTGGCTTCCTCACCCAGGGGCGGAGGGGACCACTGCCGCAGTCCAAACCAGGCGATCACAGCGGCCAGCCCGGCCAGCGTGTAGAGCGCCACGGCCAGCCCAATCGACCGGTCCGGCGGTTCCAGCGTCCGCTGGGCCATGAGCGCAAGCAGCAGCGCCGCCATCACCAGCCAGGGGAAGGCGATGGGCTCGCGCGGCTTTACTTCAGTTATTTCCGGCGTGGCAATTTCCGGCTCGAGGATGTCTTCAACATCGGAGGCCGGCTCCTCCGCTGGAAAGGTAAGCCCGGTCTTCTTCCAGGGCATCAGGCGCGCTTTTACGTAGTCAAGAACGGTTGGCTCTTCCATCTCAGCCAGCTTACCTGTTGTCGATTTTGCGGGCAACAAAGAAGGAGTAGGCCCCCTGCGGGTTTTCCGGGGCTTCTTCGTAGTATCTCTGCAGAATGGCCCGTGTCAGGGCCAGGTTCCAGCCGGTGGGTACGAGGATCCAGCGCTTGAAAAGCACCTTCGAGACCAGCGACGGCAGCCCGAAGTAGTGTCCCCATTCCAGCGCGGCCAGCGCGCCAGGCGAGAAATAGTGCCACCAGCGCTCCAGCCGGAAGCCGGCCTGCTCCAGCCGATTCTGCCACACCTCCGGCGGATCGCAGTGGTGATGGCGGGAGATGCGGTTGAAAAACCGCCGGTAGGCCGACGCCAATCCGCGCAGTCCCAGCCGGTCGAAGAAGCGGGCCACCGACAGGTTGGGCAGAAACTGATGGTTGGGCACGCAGAACACGAAGAGCGCGCCTGGCTGCAGCACCCGTGAAACCTCATCCAGCACCGCCTGGACGTCCGGGATATGCTCGAGCACCGAGTTGCTCATCGCGCTGGCGAAATGGCCGTCCGGAAACGGCATACAGGCGCCCTCACCCTGAATTACCAGGCGGTACCCGCCCCGCTGCACGGCCTCCTTCACCGGCCCGCCCCAGGGATCGATGCCCACGTCCACCTTCTCCTCGAACACCACGGTGACGAAATGCCCGTCTCCGCAGCCGACGTCCAGCAGCGGCGCGGCCAGGTCGAACTGCTCGTAGGCGCGGGCTTCCACGGCGCGCAGCAGCCCGCGAAAAGCCGGCATCTCGCGAAGCTGCCGGCCCAGATAATCCTGGCGGGGCTGCTGGCGGATCGGGGTTTGTGCTTCAGGGCGTGTGGACACAATCATACCGGTTGATCAGTGCTTCAGTTCTGCCTGCATTTCGGCGAACAGCCGCTCGTACTCGGCGGCGATGGTGTCGGGATCGTAGCGGGCTTTAATCGGCTGCGGGTCTCGCTGGTAGTCCTTCGGGTGGCTGAGCACCTCGATCAGCGCTTCCGCCAGCGCGGACGAACTGCCGATGGGGGTCACCCTGCCCATGCCGTGCATCTGCACCGGCTGGCGCACGCCCGGCAGGTTGGACGCGATGGAGGGCACACCGTTGATCATGGCCTCTATCTGCACCAGCCCGAAGGCTTCGGTGGAGTTCAGGCTGGGGATCACCAGCACGTCCAGGTTAGGGTAGAAGGCCGCCATCTCTCGCGGGCTGAGCGAGCCGACGAATTTCCAATGCCCGCCGGCCTCAAAGCGCTGGATCTCCGGCTCCAGCCGCTTGAAATAATGCTCTTCGCCGGTGATGTTCTGGTATGGGCCGGCGAACTGCACCAGCGCGTCCGGGAAGACTTCCAGCACCCGCGGCATGGCGCCCAGCAGCACCTCCACCCCCTTCTCGGTCGCGAAGCGGGCCGCCATGCCGATTACCGGGCGGCAGCTTTCGGGGTTGGCGCGGCGGGCAAAAGCCTCGATTTCCGCGGCGTCCACCTGCGGCAGTTCCACCGGCGGTGGGATCACCCGCAGCTTGTCCATGAAGCGGCGCAGGTAGGGCGAGTGCTCGGCGTAATCCCGCGTGTAGGTGACGAAGCGGTGTGCGTACTTCCCGGCCAGGTTGTTCATCACGTTGACGGCCTGGTTGGCTGCCCAGGGAACCAGCCCGGGGGGCATGTGCAGGTCGCAGTGGTAGGTGATCACGGTCGGTTTGTTGGCTTTCCGTCCGCGCCGGGCCACACCCGCGGCGTCAAACTGCGGCAGGTGCAGCTGAACCACGTCATGCTCCTGGATCAGCCGGCCGGCGATCCGGCCAAAGGAAGGCATGAGGAACCCCTTGCTGATGCGCAGAGCCACCGGCACGCGCACCACGCGGACGCCGTCCATCACTTCCTCCAGCGGCAGTGCCGGGTCAAACTGCGCGGTGAGCACGGTCACCTGGTGCCCGCGCTTCACCCAGGCTTTCGCCAGCCGCTCGGCGTATATGGTCAGGCCGGAGGTGTGCGGGCGATAATACGTCAGAACAACCAGAATCTTCATCAATTTCCTTCAAACAGACGGCGGTTTTCCTTCACCCAGTCAAACAGGCGCCGGATCCCTTCACGGACACCCACTTTCGGCCGCCAGCCCAGTTCCTTTTCCGCTTTCTGAATATTGGAGACATAGATGCGCTGGTCTCCCGGCCGCCAGTCGCCGCGGTCCACCGGGATGCGCTCGCCCATCAACTCTTCCAGGATCGGGCCGAACTCCTTCCAGATGGCCAGCGTGTTAGCCGGTCCGCCGCCGACGTTATACACCTGCCCGGAGGCGCGGTCGATGTTCGCCAGCGCCAGGTCGTACATATCCAGCAGGTCTTCGACATAGAGCACGTCGCGTACCTGCTTGCCGTCCCCATAGATGGTGATCTTGCGCCCGAGCTGTGCGGCGATGATAAACCAGGCCACCCAGCCCTGATCCTCAACGCCGAACTGCCGCGGGCCGTAAATGCAGGACTGGCGGAAGACCACCGTGGGCAGGCCGTAGATGCGCTGGTAATCGCGCACGTACTGGTCGCCGCAGCCTTTGGAGCAGCCGTAAGGCGAGTGGAAATCCAGGGGCATGCTCTCGGGAACGCCTTCGGGATAGTCGGCATAGCTGTAGCAGCTCTCCTCCTCCAGTACCTTCACCTCTTCCATACCGCCGTACACCTTGTTGGTGGAAGCGTACAGCACAGCCGGCTGGCGGCCGGAAGCCCGGGCGGCCTCGAGCACGTTGAAGGTCCCCAGAGCGTTGATCTCAAAATCGCTGCGCGGCTCGGTCACCGAGGTGGTAACAGCCACCTGCGCCGCCAGATGCACAATTGCGTCTGCCTGGCGGGCGGCATTCCGGATGGCCTCCGCGTCGCGGATATCGCCCTGGATAAACTGGAAGGAGTCTTTGCCGTAGGTTTCCCGCAGCCAGGCCAGATTCTTATCCGCACCGGGCCGCGACAGGTTGTCAAAAACGGCCACCTGCTCCCCACGGCCCAGCAGGCGGGCGACGTAATTTGAGCCGATAAACCCCGCACCGCCAGTAACCAGATATCGCTTGCTCATTCCCGATTCCCCTTCCTTTCTCCTAGCTGACCTTGTCGCGCAAACGCAGCTGGCTGAACAGCGCGCCCAGCGACTGGCCTTCCTTCAGCAGTCCATACCCGCCGATCAGGCCTGTGATTAAGTATTGAATGAAATGGAGCACAATGGCCAGCGCCAGGGCCGCCGAATTGGACACGCCCAGCAGGGTCAGGGCCGCCACGATGGCCCCTTCGAACATGCCCAGCGCTCCGGGGGCGGAGGGGAGTGAAATCCCCAGCGCCAGCATGGCGTCGGTGAAAATCCCCCACCAGAACGGCGCATCGGGGGCCACCGACAGGATAATGACATAGTAGGTAGTCACCGCCACCACCCAGGACACGATCACCAGCAGCAGGCTGGTGAAGAACTGGGCCGGGCGGGTCAGCGCCTGAAACCCATCCATCAGCGCGGTGATCTGCGGCGCGATCAGCCGCTGGAACAGGTCCGATTTGCGGCCGATGCGCTCGACGATGCCGTTGATCAGCTGCGGCTTGAGCGCCATGAAGTACAGCACCCCCAGCCCGGCGATGACCAGTACGAGCACCAGAACGGCTGCGCTGCGCGCCCAGCCCATTTCCAGCGCCAGAGGCAGGGTCGAGAGCAGCAGCCCGGCGGCGATGGCCAGGTCAAAGGCCCGCTCGATCACAATTGTGGACAGCACGTGAAAGGCGTTGACGCCCAGCGCCCGTCCCATGAACACAGCTCGCCCGAATTCGCCGGCCCGCAGGGGAAGAATATTGTTCAGTAAATACCCTTCGCTGACGATGAAGAACGCCTGCCGGAAGGTCGGCCTGCCGTTCAGCAGCACCCGCCAGGCCAGCGCACGCACGGCGATGAACAGCACCGTCAGTGCGCTGGCGGCGAGGATATGCTCCGTCCGGATGGAAGCCAGCGCGGCCAGGAGCTCCTGCCAGTCCGCCAGGCGAAACACCACGTAGAGGGCAGTCAGGCTGATGACCACACCCAGCCCCCAGCGGCGCACATCCCGCCGGACAGCATCGTTCAGCTTCAATCTTCCTCCAGGCGCAGCACAGCCATAAAGGCTTCCTGCGGAATCTCCACGCTGCCCACCATCTTCATGCGCCGCTTCCCGCGCTTCTGCTTCTCCAGCAGCTTCTTCTTGCGGGTGATGTCACCGCCGTAGCACTTGGCCAGCACGTCCTTGCGCAGCGCTTTCACATTCGCCCGGGAAATGATGCGCCCGGAAGCCGAAGCCTGAATAGGAACGTCGAACAGCTGGCGGGGAATGAGCTCCTTGAGCTTGCTCACCAGGCGCTGGCCTTTGTGATAGGCATCTTCTTTGTGCACAATGGCCGCCAGCGCGTCCACCGGCTCGCCGCCCACCAGTATTTCCACCTTGACCAGGTTTCCCGGCCGGTATTCAAGGAAATATTCAAGGAATTGATAGTCCATCGATGCGTAGCCGCGGGTGCGCGACTTGAGCTGGTCGAAAAAGTCCACGATCAGGTCGGCCAGCGGGATTTCGAAGGTCAGCTGCACCCGGTTCGGCGCCGGATACTCCTGCTCCTTGAAGATGCCCCGCCGCGAGGTAACCAGCTCCATCACCGTGCCGTAGAACTCGGTCGGGGTGATGATCTGCAGGCTCATCCACGGCTCGCTGACCGTCTCAATCAATCCTTCCTCCGGCAGCTGCGCCGGGGAATCAATGCGGACGACCTCGCCTGTCCGCATCGTGACCTCGTACTCCACGGACGGCGCCGTGACCACGATGTCCAGGTCATACTCGCGCTCCAGGCGCTCCTGGATGATTTCCATGTGGAACAGGCCCAGGAACCCGCAGCGGAAGCCGAAATTGAGCGCCTGCGAGGTTTCCGGCTCGAAGACCAGTGAAGCGTCATTGAGCTGCAGCTTCTCCAGGGCTTCTTTCAGATCGCCGTAATCCTCACCCTCTACAGGGTAGATGCCGGCGTAGACCATGGATTTCGGGTGGCGGTAGCCGGGCAGCGGCTCCGAAGCGGGCCGGGCGGCCAGGGTGATGGTGTCACCCACCCGGCATTCCTGCACGGTCTTGAAACCCGTGGCCACATAGCCCACATCCCCGGCGAAAAGCATTTTCACCGGCGTCATCCCCGGCGAGAAATACCCGATCTCAACCGGGCGAAAGTCGGCTTTGGTGGACATCACCCGCAGGTTCTGATCCGCCGGGATCGAGCCTTCCATCACGCGGATGTAAGCCACCACACCCTTGTACGAGTCGTAGTGCGAGTCGAACACCAGCGCGCGCAGGGGCAGGTCCGGCTCGCCTTTGGGCGGCGGAATCTGTTTGACGATGGCCTCCAGCACCGCATCCACGTTGATGCCTTCCTTGGCCGAGATGCGGATGACCTCGTCGGGGTCCACTCCGAGCAGGTTGCTCACGTCCTCCGCCACCTGGTCCGGGATGGCCGAGGGCAGGTCGATCTTGTTGATCACCGGTATGATGACCAGGTCAGAATCGAGCGCTTGGTACAGGTTGGCCAGTGTCTGCGCCTCGATGCCCTGCGAGGCATCCACCACCAGCAGCGCGCCTTCACAGGCCAGCAGCGCCCGGCTGACCTCGTAGCTGAAGTCCACGTGTCCCGGAGTATCGATCAGGTTCAGTTCGTAGACCTGGCCGTCTTTAGCGGTGTACGCCATGCGCACTGCCGAGGCCTTGATGGTCACGCCCTTCTCGCGCTCCAGATCCATGCTGTCCAGCACCTGCTCCATCATTTCACGCTCGGAAATGGTGCCGGTCATCTGCAGCATGCGGTCTGCCAGCGTCGATTTTCCGTGATCCACATGGGCGATAATGCAGAAATTGCGGATGGTATCCTTGCTCATAACCGCGGTTAGTATACCCCACTTTCTTCATCCCGTTCGTGGATTACCGGCCCGATCCCGCCCTGTCAGGCCGATGCACGCCCGGGCTTAATCCTGGTCTTCCGGTGAGAAAAGCTGCTCGATGCGTGCCAGATAGTCCGGCTGCTCCGCCTCCATTCCAGTGGACAGCCAGACCAGAAACTCGGTGTTTCCCTTGGGGCCAAGCAGCGGCGAGCGGATCAGCCCCCGGTACTGCCAGCCCTGACCGACCGCGTAGCCGACCACATCCTGCAGCACGTGGCGGTGCACGGCCGGGTCGCGCACCACGCCGGCGCCCCGGGCCACTTCGGCACGCCCGGCCTCAAACTGCGGCTTGATCAGTGCCACCACCTGCCCCGCGCGGCCTTCAAACCAGCCCTGAATGACCGGCAGCAGCACTTTGAGAGAAATAAAGGAAGCGTCCACCGTGACCAGATCCACTGGCTCGGGCAGGTTTTTCACACTGCGGGCATTGGTGCGCTCCATCACCACCACCCGCGGATCGTTGCGCAGCTTCCAGTGCAGCTCCCCGTAGCCGACGTCGATGGCATACACCAGCCGGGCGCCGGCCTGCAGCAGGCAGTCGGTGAACCCGCCGGTGGACGCACCGACGTCGGCGCAGGTCAGGCCGCTCAGGTCGGTCAGCCCGAATGCCTGCAGCGCGGCAGCCAGCTTCTCCCCTCCGCGGGAGACGAAGGGCGGCCCCTGCTCCACGTGGATTTCCACATCAACGGGAAAGCGCGTGGCCGGTTTGAGCACCACCTGCCCGTCCACCCGCACCTGTCCGGCCATCACCAGCCGCTGCGCCTGCGAGCGGCTCTCCGCCAGACCGCGGTCCGTCAACAATACATCCAACCGATTCTTATCCGTCACAAAAAAGTACTTCCCTCGAGGATATGATATGATTACGCTATGCTCCGGGCACTCATCAAGACCATGCGCCCCCGCCAGTGGACAAAGAACGCCTTCGTTCTGGCGGCAGTGGTCTTTGACCGGCAGCTGCCGAACCCGACTGACGTGCTGATTGGAGGACAGTGGCAGCAGCTGGAGCCGCTTGCGCGGTCACTGGCCGCTTTTTTCCTCTTCTGCCTGCTCTCCAGCAGCGTTTATATCATTAATGATATCCTCGATGTGGAAGTCGACCGCAGCCATCCGGTCAAGCGTCTGCGGCCCATCGCATCGGGCGAGCTGCCGGTTTCCACCGCCGTGCTGGCGACCATCGCCCTGCTGTTGATCACCCTGCCGCTCGCTTTTTCCCTCTCTTACCGCTTCGGCCTGGTCGTGGTAGCCTACTTCATCCTCAACCTGGCCTACTCCAATTACCTTAAGCACATCGTCCTGATCGACGTGCTGGTGATCGCCGCGGGATTTGTGCTTCGCGTGGCGGGCGGGGTGCTGGTGCTGGACGGCGTGCAGCTGTTCTCACCCTGGCTGTACGTGGTCACCACCCTGCTGGCGCTGTACCTGGGCTTTGGCAAGCGCCGGGCGGAAATCGCCATGATTGCCACCGGGTCTCAATCCGGCGGCGCTCAGGCACACCGCCGCGTGCTGGACGGTTATACGCTGCCCTTTGTCGACCAGCTGATCACCATCGTGTCCAGCACCACCATTGTGGCCTACAGCCTGTACACCTTCTCCGCGCCCAACCTGCCCGAAAACCACACCATGATGCTGACCATCCCCTTCGTGGTGTACGGCATTTTCCGCTACCTCTATCTGGTTCAGGTGGAGCATTCCGGCGGAGCACCGGAGGAGCTGCTGCTGACCGACCGGCCGCTGCAGATCACCATCCTGCTCTGGGTGCTTTCGGTGCTATTCCTGTTCTATATTTATTGATCGCAGGTTCATCATGCCGCATATCCTCGCCACTGCCCCTGGAAAAGCCATTCTGTTTGGGGAACATGCCGTGGTCTACGGGCGGCCGGCTGTCGCCGTGCCGGTCACCGAGGTTCGGGCCAAAGCGACGGTCATGCCCCTGATCAGCGGCCCGGCCGGGCGGGTGGAAATCCACGCGCCGGATATCCAGCTGGAAAGCCCGCTGGCAGACCTGCCCGGCGAGCACCCGCTGAAGGTTGCCTTTCACACCCTGCAGGCGCACCTTGGCCTGGAGCGCTTCCCGGCGCTGCGGCTGCAGGTGCGCTCGACCATCCCGCTGGCGGCCGGGCTGGGGTCCTCCGCGGCCACGTCGGTGGCGGTGCTTAAAGCACTGTCCGAGTTTCTGGGCCGCCCGCTGGAAAAAGCCGAGCTCAACCGGCTGGCCTACGAAGTGGAGCGGGCCCATCACGGCAGCCCGTCCGGCATCGACAACACGGTGATCACTTACGAGCAGCCCGGGCAGCCCGTCCGGCATCGACAACACGGTGATCACTTACGAGCAGCCCGTCTTTTTCCGTCGGGGCGAGCCATTCCAGCCGCTGGAGGTGGCCGCGCCGCTGATCCTGCTGGTCGGTGACACCGGCGTCCCGGGTTCCACCGCCGAAGCCATCGCCGGCGTGCGCCGCCTGCGCGATGCGGACCCGGCAGCGGTGGAAGCGATCTTCGACCGCATCGGCCGCCTGGCGGAGACCGCCCGCGATCACCTGCTGGCCGGTTCCGTCACCGCACTCGGCCCGCTGATGGACGAAAACCACCGGCTGCTCGAACAGATCGGCGTTTCCTCCGCGGAGCTGGAGCGTCTGGTCACTGCGGCAAGGGAAGCCGGTGCTTACGGCGCCAAGCTCTCCGGCGGGGGACGGGGCGGGAACATGATCGCCCTGGTGTCCGAAGAGCGGCTGGAAGCGGTCAGGGATGCCCTGCTGGCCGCCGGTGCCCGGCGCGCGTTCGCGGCCCGCATCCTGCCCGCTGTGGAAGGATAAGCCCATGGAAGAACTGGTCTACCTGAAACTGGGCGGGTCTCTGATTACCGACAAGAATAACCCCTTGACTCCGCGGCCGGACGTGCTCGAGCGGCTGTCCGCTGAAATCGCTGCCGCCCGGCGAGAAAACCCGGAACTGCGCCTGGTGCTGGGGCATGGCTCGGGGTCCTTCGGGCATTCGGTGGCCCGGCGCTACGGCACCGTTCACGGCGTGCGCACGCCGGAGCAGTGGCAGGGGTTTGCGGAAGTCTGGCAGGCTGCCCGGGCGCTCAATCAAATTGTGGTCGAAGCCCTCACCCGTGCCGGCCTGCCGGTGATCGCTTTCCCCCCATCAGCGACCATCGTTTCTGAGAACGGCCTGCCGGTGCAGTGGAACCGTGAACCGCTGGCGGCCGCGCTGCGCGCCAACCTAATCCCGCTGGTGAACGGGGACGTGGTATTCGATACAATTCTCGGCGGAACGATCCTCTCCACGGAGGACGTTTTCCGCCTGTATGCCGGGCACTTTCCCCCGTCCCGCGTGCTTCTGGCCGGCATCGAGGCCGGCGTGTGGGCCGACTACCCGCAGCGCACCCGTCTGGTCGAGCACATCCGCCTTGACACTTTCTCGCAGGTGGCCGCCGCGATCGGCGGGTCGCAGGCGGTGGACGTCACCGGCGGCATGGCAGCCAAAGTCCAGGAGATGCTGAGCCTGATCGAAGCGGCGCCGGGGACGCAGGTGATGATCTTCTCCGGCCTGGACCCCGGCGCGGTGCAGGCTGCCCTGCGAGGTGAAAGGACCGGCACCGTTCTTTCGGCTTAAATCAGGAGGGACACATGATTTTCTCCCGGGAGGAACTGGAGCGAAAAGAAAGCGAGTTCGTGGCCCCGTACGGGGTGCTCAGCAGGAACAGCCGGGGGCGCAGGTACCCTGAAGATGAGCCGGATTACCGCACCATCTTCCAGCGGGACCGTGACCGGGTGCTGCACACCACGGCCTTCCGCCGGCTGGAGTACAAGACCCAGGTGTTCATCAACTTCGAGGGGGACTACTACCGCACCCGTCTGACTCACACGCTGGAAGTGGCTCAGATCGGCCGCACCATCGCCCGCGCGCTGGGCGGAAACGAAGACCTGACCGAAACCATCTGCCTGGCCCACGACCTGGGGCACCCGCCCTTTGGCCATTCCGGTGAGACGATCCTCAACCAGCTGATGCAGGATCACGGCGGGTTTGACCACAACAAGCAGTCCCTGCGCATTGTCACTAAGCTGGAGGAGCGCTACCCCGATTACCCCGGCCTGAACCTGACCTGGGAGGTGCTGGAAGGCATCGTCAAACACGAGACGGAGTACGACATCTCAGACGCAACCGACTTCAACCCCGAGCTGCGCGGGCACCTGGAGGCGCAGATCGCCAACGTGGCCGATGAGCTGGCTTACACCGCTCACGACCTGGACGACGGCCTCAGGTCGGGCATGATCACCGTGCAGATGCTGGACGGGCTGGACTGGTGGGAGCTGGTGACCGAAAGCGTCGGCTGGAAGGGAGACACGCTCGAGCAGCTCGACCGCCACCGCATCATCCGCCGCCTGATCGGCCTGGCGGTGACCGATGTGGTCAAAGCCAGCCACGAACGGCTGATCACCAGCGGGGTCGATTCGGTGCTGGCGCTGCAGTCCCTGCCCTACAACGTCGTCGCCCCCAGCGAAAAGATGCAGCAGCGCAACCGCCAGCTAAAGGATTTCCTCTTCGCCAACCTGTACCGCCATCACCGTGTGGTGCGCATGCAGGTCAAAGCCGAGCGCATCATCCGCGACCTGTTCCACGCTTACCTCGAGGAACCCGACATCCTGCCGGACCATATCAAAGCCCGCGTCGACGGCGAGCCGCTCGAGCGCATCGTCTGCGACTACCTGGCCGGCATGACCGACCGGTTTGCCACGGAAGAATACCGGAAGCTCTTCGATCCCATCATCCTGCCGTAAAGCCAGCGCTCCGAATTTGTGATATCATGGGCGGACGCAATACTGGGATTGAGGTAGGATTTCATGAAACCGGATGTTTCTTATCTGACAGCCGAGGGTCTGGAGAAACTGCGCAGCGAGCTGGAAAACCTGAAAGGGCCGGTGCGCGAAGCGCTGGCGGCGCGCCTGCGAGCAGCCATTCAGATGGGTGACCTGTCAGAAAACGCCGACTACTCTGCTGCCAAAGAGGAACAGGCCTTCATCGAGGGCCGTATTCAGGAGCTTGAGCAGCTGCTTCGCAACGTGGTGGTCATTGACGACGTGGAACGGGATCTTTCCCGGGTCAATATTGGCAACCACGTCACCGTGCTGGACACCGCCTACAACGAGGAAGAGACTTATTACCTGGTCGGGCCCAAGGAAGCCGATCCGCTCGAAAACCGGATTTCCTACGAGTCCCCCATCGGCCGCGCGCTCATCGGCCACCAGGTGGGTGACACCGTGACCGCCGAGACCCCCACGGGAACCATCCGCCTGCGCGTGCTCAAGATCGAGTAAAGCCAACCCACAGCAGCCATATTCCATTTCAAAAGCGGCCTCTGACCGGCCGCTTTATGCTTCCATCCGGGCGATGCCGTCCTTCAGGATGCGCACCACCGGGTCGATCAGACTCACCCGGGCCTGCGGGTTGGTCCAGAACAGCGTCGGCTGCGAATCCGACAGCAAATGCACGGCCACCCCGGACAGGCGCAGGAAGTATTTGAAGAAATCCGCCGGATCACGGAAGCGCTGGTGGGTATAGAAGGCCGGGTCGCCGCGTTCGGCCTTGACCTTGATCCAGGCCAGGTGCCCGGCCAGGTCCAGAGGCTGGTCCGTAAACGGCGAGTACACCACCACCAGCAGGTTGGCGCTGCCCTGAGTCAGCTGCCGGATCTTGTTACACAGCACATTGACCAGGCGAAAATCCAGCAGAACCTCCCCTCCCGGCTCGGCCGCCGGGGTCTGCTGCAGCCCGCGGGTGTGAGTGACTTCGATGTTGAAGGTGTAGTTGGTGCGGAAGGTCACGGCGTAATCCGGCCCGCGGACCTTGCCGGCCGAATACGGCTCGTAGGCGACTTCAAAGCGCGGCTCCTGCAGCAGCCAGTACGGCAGCTGCAGCTCGTAGAGCAGGTCGGCCGCGGCTTCCGGCTCGCGGGTGACGCGCAGCTTTCG
>CZCB01000786.1_pt1 | contig 17233 bp, 13 predicted proteins | sample 591991 | NCBI WGS metagenome assembly CZCB01 (sample SAMEA3556809, study PRJEB10932) | anaerobic digester metagenome | reverse complement strand
TCTCTGGATCCTTGCCAAAATGGTTATAAATTAAGGCGGAGTGGGGTGTAAAGGCTAACTATTTTCTTTAGTTCCTGTCAAAATAGTTATAATTTCAGCCATGAAGGGAGTATGGGGTAACCTTTTTTCTGGATTTTAAGGGAAATGGTTAGCGTTGAAACTAGGAAATGCAGTAGAGATAAACCATTTTTCTGAATTTCTGCTGAAATGGCTAACATTTTGGTCAGACCCAATTCAGACTCAATAGTAGAAAGATTGATAACTGACTGCACTAAGTCTAACAGATAAAAAAGGAGCCTTCTTATCCGAAAAAGATCAAGAAGGCTCATCTGTTTTTATAGACCAAATATCGACGGGATTCCAAAGGTTTTACTTTTAAATATTTTGATAATCTCACTGTCTAATCTGGCAAATTTCATTGGTCTGCTTGATAAATATCTTTGTAACTTACTAAAGTTGAGCAAATACCTCATCCAGATCCGGCAGTTGCGGAATTTCATACTTCTTTACCCAAATGACCTTACCGTCCTCGCCGATTAATATGTTGGCCCGTTTTGAGGCGCCATAGGCTTCGCTGAAAATGCCGTAAGCTTTGGCTACTTCGCCTAATGGATGGAAGTCCGCAAGGACGGGCAGCTTGCTGAGGCAGATCGCCTTTGCCCATGCGGATTTGCTCGGTTGGGGATCCACGCTGAGGCCCAGTACTACTGTGTTCTTTTCGGCAAATTTGTCATAATTTCTGTCAAGCGCCCGCATTTGGTCCGTGCAGACGGACGTCCATGCCAGGGGATGCCACGAGAGCAATACCTTTTTTCCTTTAAATTCGCCCAAAGCAATCTCTCTTCCGTTTTGATCTACCAGCTTAAAATCCGGAGCTATGTCGCCTACTTTTATAATATCGTTCATCTTTATCCTCCTTGTAGTATCGAGTTGGAAATAAGCAAATTTGCAATTTCTATTTATCTATTAAACGCTTCTAGTTTTCCATTTGTTACTTGTGTATGGATATATTAAGCGTTTCCAGTTTTCCGTTTTTTTCTGTGTATGGAACGTGCATCACAGGGATGGGGCTATTATTCAGGAGCTGAAAGCCTTGTCCCTGCAACACGATTTTATAAAATTTTTTAAATATTATTATAATGTTTACCCCGGTAATTGATTTATAAACGTCACGTTGCATCGATTTAAGCCCTCGTTGCTTAAAGAGGTGAGAAGGCAACGAAATTCGGGTTAAACATAAATTCTTCGTTGCCCGGAGGGGCAGAAGGCAACTAGGAACAAATGGTAATGCGGTATCTCGTTGCCTAAAGAGGTAGGAAGGCAACGAAATTTGGATTAGGCCTAAGTTTTTCGCTGCTCAGAGGGGCAGAAGGCAACTATGCGCCGATGGTAATGCGGTATCTCATTGCCTAAAGAGGTGAGAAGGCAACGAAATTCGGATTAGGCCTAAGTTTTTCGCTGCTCAGAGGGGCAGAAGGCAACTATGCGCCGATGGTAATGCGGTATCTCGTTGCCTAAAGAGGTGAGAAGGCAACGAAATTCGGATTAGGCCTAAGTTTTTCGCTGTCTGGAGGGGCAGAAGGCAAGAAAGCTTTCGGTGATAAGGTTATTGTTGTTCAATTATTGTTCCAAGGGACAGGGGGGAAAGGGATGTCGTGAATGGACCGTGGCAGCATGCTATTTAAAATGCATTGAATTGCCTGAAAATTCTTGATATAGCGATTACTTCTGCTATAATGAATTTAACTGAAAAAGAGCACTAACGCATTAAAGCAGAAAAAAGGAGGGTAAGTTCATGAGGCGATTACTATCGGTATTGCTGACGCTGACTCTGGTGTTAGGTAGTTTTAGCATGGCGTTCGCTGCGGTACCCGTCGACGTGGTAGACACTGAATATGAAGAAGCGGTAGCCGCACTGACGGAACTAGAAATTATTCATGGCTACCCGGACGGCACTTTCCGCCCGGATGACACCATTACACGGGCAGAGTTGGCGAAGCTGCTCATAACGGCGCTGGAACTGGACGACGATGCAATTCGCATGTATGCCAGCCACCTTGCCGATGTGGGCTCACACTGGGCAAAGGGTTACATAGGATACGCCAACAAACTGGAAATTGTCGTAGGCTATCCGGACAAGACCTTTAGGCCACAGAAACCCGTATCTTACGACGAAGCCATCACCATGATCGTACGGGCTCTCGGTTATACCAACGAAGATGTGGGAGACAACTGGCCGGCAAATTACGTTAACAAAGGAAAGGAATTGGGAATCCTTGAAGGCATAACGGGAGGAGCTGAAGGCGCAACCAGAGGCGATGTGGCCCTTATGCTTTATAGAGCAATGGACCTGCCTATTGACGGCGATGAAGATGACACCATGCTTCTGAGACACACGACGCCGCCTTATTCCTATGAAGAATGGCAGATTCCTTATGGCGAGCGCCTTATCAACGAGTACGGCCTTGAGGGAGCTGTTACCGACAGCACACCTTCCATCCTGAATTCGCAATACTGGCAGATTCCTGACTTCTATAATGCGACATCCAGTGAAAATCTGACCATACTCACCAACTTCAAAACGACACAGCAGACCAACGGGTGGACTTGCGGTCCCGCTTCAGCGCTGATGGTTCTCGAGTGGTATGACATGCGTGGGGATCTCAACGAAATGGACTTGGTAGCGCTGCGCCAGAAAGATCAACCGGGAGCCACCTCCCTGCGGCAGATGATAAATATCTTTGAGGGCCTGGAAAAGCACATGGGCCAGAAATGGGATCTCTATTCCACTTATGATGCGGAGATCGACTGGGACGACGGCGCCTATCCCTATGCAACCTATAAGGGCGAGCGTGTAAATCTTTTTGACCTGGTACCTCAGATCCTGAAGGAAGGCAAGCCCATTATCGTCGGATGGAACGATTGGGGCGGCCACTATCAGGTAATTATCGGTTACGACACTATGGGAACGGAAATCACAGCTGACGACGTTCTCATCCTTGCAGATCCTTACGATACCACGGACCATCATCAGGACGGTTATCTGATTCAATCGGCAGAGAGGCTGATCTGGGATTGGAGCGCCGGTTGGGATCCTGATTTTGATTACGGAATTTTCTTGGTTGCCACACCGGAAGATTTCGAAGGCAAAGAACTGGTCATGGGCGAAGGAATCAAGGATGACAGGAAAAACGTCGGAAGATTCACTGATACTCACATGATTCCTTACGGAGACAGGCTGGCGGAAGATCTCCAGGAATTTGACAGCATGGAGCCTTACTCCACGGATTACCCCAACTGGTTCGGAGAAGACGGGCTGTCAGGACCGGCTTCCGCGGATGCTTTCCGTATGGCAGACTATAAATATTCGCCTTACTACAAAAATGTGGACGTTTATAATCTGAAATCTACCGCTACGAGAATCGTGCTGGAAAATTACAAGAGCATTCAGCAGGCTACGGAATACACTTGTGGTGTAACCTCCATGCTTTCGGTGCTTGAGTGGTTCGGCATGCGGGGAGACATGAACGAAATCGATCTGGCGAAGCTGCGCAACAAGACGGACGGTCTGCCGGGCACAACGATTCAGGAGATGCTGAATGTCATCGAGCAGCTCCCCGGCGAGTGGGAAGTGTTCTCGTCTTATGATATCGTCGAAGGCGATTCGGAATTCGAGTGCGGAATTGAGGTGGACGGAGAGTACATCGATCTCGGCGAAATGATTCCGTACTTCCTTTCGAAGGGCATTCCCGTCATGGTCATGTGGCATGAATGGGGCGGCCATTACCAGGTTGTCATCGGCTATGACGACATGGGTACCGAGGGTACCTGCGATGACGTGATCCTGCTGATGGATCCCTATGACACAACGGATCATAATCAGGACGGATACGTAATCGAGTCCTTCGAGAGATTGATCTACGACTGGGGCAACAGCTATGATGAAGATGTAGACTGGGCCGCCTTCGTAGTCATGAGACCGGTGAACTAATACCGGAAACCGACACAGCATATCAAAGGATATGGAAATCGACACAATGCAATTATGCAGCCACGGGAAAAACACCCGTGGCTGCTTTTTCCTTAGCAGGATCTGCTTAGGGGCTGTTAATGTCTTCGTGGAAGTAGATTCGGCAGAATTACCTCTATGGGGGCTGTTGTTTCGGCGGATCTTCTGTTATAATATTCTGGCGGATCCTCAATGTTAGCGATCTCCGGTCGGTTTGAAAACTTCGGTTTGAAATCTCCGGTTTGAAAGTTGCAGTTAATGTTGGTTTTTCAGTAATAGGAGGGGATTAACCATGCGGTTCTATATCGTGGATGCCTTTGCGGAGCAGATCTTCGGCGGAAATCCCGCAGGAGTGGTGATCTTGCCTGCAGGGGGAGAATATCCGTCTGATGAAGTGATGCGCAAAACGGCGGCGGAGCTTCGCTATTCCGAGACTGCTTTCATTCTTCCGAAGGGCGAGAATCGCTTTCAGCTGCGCTATTTCACGCCGACGGAAGAGGTGGATTTATGCGGGCATGCTACGATAGGATCTTTTTGTGCGCTGCAGCAGGAGGGTTTAGTGTCAGTTTCTAAGAGCTACCTGGCGGAGACTTTGGCCGGCGAGTTGGAAATCAGCGTTGAAGGCGGATTTGTAATGATGGATATGGCCACTCCCAAATCCTTAGGCGTTATTCAGGAGGAAGAAGCTTTAAAAGAGCTTTACGGTGTGATGGGGATTCCTGAAAGCGCGGGAAAAGTATCTTTGGAGGGAGAATGGGACCTTTATCCTGAGATTATATCGACGGGTCTTCCGGACATCATACTTCCTGTGCGAGATGTGAAAGACCTTGCGCGGATCAAACCTGACTTTCCCGCATTGACTAAGCTTTCAAACGACTACAATGTGGTGGGCGTCCACGCTTTTGCATTGGGCGAGGGATTGATCGGCGATAACTGCTGTGAAGGAGCCTGTGAAGCCGACCAGGTTACAGCTTATTGCCGGAACTTCGGGCCGGCTGTGGGAATTGATGAGGAGGCTGCCACCGGAACCGCTAATGGGGCTCTGACTTATTACCTTTATAAAAATGCGCTGATCGATGAGGGCTCCGGCTGTAGATTCCTGCAAGGAGAAGCCATGGGACGGCCTTCGGTCATCCTGAGCACAATAGATGAAGGCGAATCAGATGTAAAGATCCGTGTAGGCGGTTCGGGATCAATTCTGGCAAAGGGTGAAATTTTTATATAAATTTTTATAGGCGAATTGTAAAATGAAGTTGAACTAAAAAACCAAAAGGGACAGTCCCTTTTGGTTTTTTGCATGAATTAAAGAATCATTTTTCCGATATTGTATACGAGAAAGGCTACAATCCAGGCCACGCTCGTCTGGAACAGCACCACGGCAGAAGCTTTCCAGGTGCTCCCCATTTCTTTTCTAATTGTGGCCAAAGCCGCGACGCATGGCATGTAGAGCAGGCAGAAAACCAGGAACACAAAGCCCGTTAACGGTGTGAAAATCTCCGACATCATGGCCGGAAGGGCAGTGGCATTGGGAGCATCGAGAAGTATGGCAAAGGTGCTGACTACCGCTTCCTTGGCGGAAAGGCCGGTTATAAGGGCGGTGGCGGCGCGCCAGTCTCCGAAACCCAGCGGGGCAAAGATAGGCACCGCAAGGATACCGATACTGGCAAGCATGCTTTGGTCGCTGCTTTCAACCATGTTGAATCCCGCGTCGAAGCTCTGCAGCAGCCAGATCACGATGGTGGCAAGAAATATAATGGTAAATGCCCTGCGGATAAAGCCCAAGATGTTTTCCCACATACGGAGCCACACGCTTTTTAATACAGGCATGCGGTAATTGGGAAGTTCCATGACGAAAGGCACGGGGTTTCCGCTGAAAATGGTGCCTTTCAAAAGCAGGGCGCAGCAAACAGCCACCAGAATACCCATGATATAGAGGGCAAACATGACGAGAGCCTGATGCTCTTTAAAAAATGCGGCGGTAAACATGGCATAAATGGGGATCTTGGCGCTGCAGGACATAAATGGAACCAGTATGATGGTCATATAGCGGTCCCGCCTGCTGGGCAGGGTCCGGGCGGCCATGATGGCAGGGACGGAACATCCGAAGCCCAAAAGCAAGGGTACAATGGACCGGCCGGAAAGCCCCAGCCTGCGCAGCAGTTTATCCATAACAAATGCCACTCTCGGTATGTAACCGCTGTCCTCCATGACGGAAAGCAGGAAGAAGAGGATGGTTATAAGGGGCAAAAATGACAATACGCTGCCCACACCCACGAAGATGCCGTCGATGATCAGGGAGTGAAGAACAGGGTTGATGTTTGTACGGCTTAGAGCCGCGTCGGTAATGGAGGCCAGGTGATCGATTCCCGCGCCGAGAAAATCGCTGAGCCAGGTGCCCAGCGGCCCGAAAGTCAGCCAGAAAATTACCAGCATGATCCCCAGGAAAATGGGAAGGGCCAAGTATTTATGGGTCAGAATTTCGTCTATTTTTATGGAGCGAAGGTGTGCCTTGCTCTCGCCCCCTTTCTTTATAATGCGATCGCACAATTCCTCGATGAAGCAATAGCGCATATCCGCCATGGCCGCTTCCCTGTCCGTTTCCAGGTGAAACTCCATATCGTCCACGATATGCTGGATGATGTCTTTTTCCGGCTCCTCCAGTTTGAGGGTTTCCATAACAAGGTCGTCACCCTCCACGAGCTTCGTGGCGGAGTAACGGAGAGGAAGGCCCGCGGCTTTCGCTTCATTTTCTATAAGGTGGGAAATGGAGTGGATAGCGTTGTGGACAGGTCCGGTGCAGAAGTCAATCTTTTTAGGCAGAAGGCGCTTCTGCGCCGTTTCGATGGCGCAATGAATCAAGTCGTGGACGCCTTCGTTTTTGCTGGCGGAAATGGGAACTACCGGAATGCCCAGTGTCTCCTTCATCTGTTGAATATCGATGAAAACGCCGCTATTTCTTATCTCGTCCATCATGTTGAGGGCGATGACCATGGGCGTTTTCAGTTCCATCAGCTGTAGGGAAAGATAAAGGTTTCTTTCGATGTTGGTAGCATCTACGATATTTATGATTACATCGGGTTTTTGATTTATGATGTAATCCCGGGCAACTACTTCTTCTGCGCTGTATGGAGAAAGAGAGTAGATTCCGGGAAGATCTACGACTTTTACGCCTTTGTGTCCTTTGACCAGGCCTTCTTTGCTTTCTATTGTGACACCGGGCAGATTGCTCACCTTCTGGTTGCTGCCCGTCATCTGGTTGAAGAGGGTGGTTTTACCGCTGTTAGGGTTGCCGACTAATGCAATGGTCAAGTTCATTCTATCGCCTCGATGTTAATTTTTTTCGCGTCTTCTTTGCGGAGGGTCAGTTCAAAATTTCGGAGATATAGTTCGATGGGGTCCCCCAAAGGAGCCACCTTTCTAACCATTACTACCGTGTTTGGAGTAAGGCCCATATCCAGAAGGCGGCGACGCAGGGCCCGTTCTCCGCCCACTGCGATTATGCGGGCTCTTTCGCCGGGTTTGAGCAAGTCCAGCGTCATGGCGCCGCCCTTAGCTTGTCCGTGGCGGTACCTGAAAGCATGTCCGCTTTCTTTGCCATCGCTTTTGTTTTCTATGTGTTTGCCTTTTCCGTAACGCCTGCCGAGATTCATATAATACTCCTTTGATATGGATTGTCCTTGTTTAGGTTGGTAGTTAGGAGTTAGCCTATGCTAACGAAACAATACACCTTTTTGTATTAACTGTCAATACTAAAAGCCGAAAACAAAAGAATGCCGCGGACAAATAACGCGGAGAATAATATGAATCAAGCGGAGAAGAATCTGAATCAATCCGGCGGGAACAGGATAAAGGTGACAGCCCGGATAAAAGAAGAGACCATCAGAATGGCTATGGCGATAGCCCCGGTAAGCATCAGGGTTTCCGTGCCGATTTGTGCCGTGGCCAGCAAATCCTCTTTAAGCAGGGACAGCATGGTTTTGTACATGCCGGCTCCCGGGACTAGGGGGAGGATTCCGGGGATGATAAATATAATGGAAGCTTCTTTGAATAATCTGGCAAAAAGCTCGCCGAAAGTGGCCACGAGGCAGGATGCGATAAAGCAGGAAATAACGACGGGTTGCCCAATCTGCAGCAAGTATTGATAGAGCAGCCAGCCGCTGGCTCCGGCAAACCCGGCAAGGAAGATGTGGCGATATGGTATGTTAAAAATCAGGGTAAAGCCTGCCGTCGCACCGAAAGCAAAGAGGAACTGCAGGAACAGACTCATATGGCACCTCCTAATGAGACCCAGGAAAACAGCACAACTCCGACTCCCGATGCTATGGAGATGGCGATCAGTGCGGCTTCCATGGCCCTGGCTCCGCCGGCGAGGAGATCTCCTGCCAGGGAGTCTCGCATTGCATTCGTGAAGGCTAAACCAGGGAGAAATATCATAAGGGAGCCGACGATCATGGCGTCCGTATTGTATGCAAGACCGGTGGCATTAAATAACAGCGCCATCAAAGCGATCAGCGCGCATACCGTAAAGTTGCGAATAAAGAGATTAAAACGGTATTTATCCAGCAAATGCCCGAAAGCGAAGGCAATGGCCCCGATTGCCAGGGAACAGCCGAATTCTCTAAATCCTGCGCCCAGCATCAAAGTGAAAAAGGAAGCCACAAGGGCGCCTCCCAGCACCTGAAGAGGGAAGGTGTACTTTGCTTCTCCGGCAATTTGTTCCAACCGTTTATTTGCTTCGCTGATCGGACATGGATTAGCCACAAGTTTCCGGGAAAGATCATTGATCATGGAGATTCTGTCCAGATCGACGGAAACCCTTTGAATGCGCTTAACTATGGTATAAGGCTTCCCATCGCCTCCTGAATCGAGAGAAATAATAATCCCGGTGGTGGTGGCGAAGACTTCCACGTAAGGGATGCCGTATGCCTGGCAAATGCGGGTAACCGTGTCCTCGACACGGTAAATTTCCGAACCGCTCATCAGCATAATTTCTCCGGCCCGCAAGGCCAGCATCAGTACGCTCTTTTCAATAGGGGTTATCATAATAGGTCTCCCTGTATAATCAGTATAAGAAGTGTAGAGGGTGTTTCGTTTTCCCTTTTCAACGGGCATCAAGGCTTATCTCATAATCAAGATTAAGTACATAATACCACAAAGTTGACGCATGGATACAGAGCCTATATAATATTTTTGTAATTGACCACGGCAGCTATCCATTTTGTATATAGAAAAGGCTTGAGGTATCGAAAGGCCCATGCTTTTCTAAATCCCGAGCGGATCCTACATATAAAAATGGAGGACGATCGGCCGATGCAGCTAAGCACCGGTGGTCCGTCTGCCCATCTTTTATTTGTTTATGAAAGGAAAAGCGAAATGGAAAGAATGGTTGGAACGGTTGTAAGAGGCCTTAGGGCCCCGATTATCCGCCAGGGAGACGATTTGGAGAAAATTGTAATAGATACGGTAATGAAGGCCTACGAAGCGGAAGGTTTTGAACCCAGAAATAAGGATATTCTCTGCATAACGGAAGCTGTGGTGGCCCGGGCTTTCGGCAACTACGCTACCGCAGACCAGCTGGCAGAGGATGTGAGGCAGAAATTCAAGTCTAAAACCATCGGCGTGGTGTTTCCCATCCTTAGCAGAAACCGGTTTTCTGTTTGCCTGAAAGGAATCGCAAGAGGCGTAGATAAAATATATCTCATGCTCAGCTACCCCGGCGATGAAGTTGGCAACCAGTTGGTAGATCAGGACTTGCTTGATGAAAAAGGGATAAATCCATATAGCGATATATTGACCCAGGAACAATTCGAAAGCTTGTTCGGTAAATCGAAGCACACCTTTACCGGTCTGGATTATGTCTCCTATTACAGGGAAATCATTGAAAACGAAGGGGCGGAAGCGGAGATTATCTTTGCCAATGACCCCAGGGTGATCCTCCAATATACGAAGACGGTGTTGGCATGTGATATTCATAGCCGGGAGAGGACAAAACGATTGTTGAAGCAGGCTGGTGCAGAGCAGGTTCTTGGGATGGATGATTTACTTACGTCTTCCGTGAACGGAAGCGGTTTTAACAGCAAATACGGGATTCTCGGATCCAACAAGGCCACAGAAGAAAGCATTAAGCTGTTTCCTGAAGATTGCTTTGACCTGGTGAACAACATTCAAAAGAAGCTCTTTACCCTTACGGGCAAAGAAATTGAGGTCATGGTTTACGGTGACGGCGCTTTCAAGGACCCGGTAGGAAAGATCTGGGAGCTTGCCGATCCGGTGGTTTCTCCTTGTTATACAAAGGGATTGGAGGGAACGCCCAACGAGCTGAAGTTGAAGTATCTCGCGGACAATGAGTTTGCTCATCTCAGCGGCGATGAGTTGAAAAAAGCCATCTCTAAGTATATTGAGGAGAAGGATGAAAACCTGAAAGACAGCATGGCGGCTCAGGGGACGACTCCGCGACGGTTGACGGATCTAATCGGTTCTCTCTGCGACTTAACTTCGGGGAGCGGCGATAAGGGAACGCCCTTTGTTTACATCCAAGGATATTTCGACAACTACACCACTTAATTGCAAAAAATCAAAAGGGACAGTCCCTTTTGATTTCCATTTTAATTTTTGAGGCGGGAAATTCTCACCAATGAGAAATTTTCCGCTTTTTTAATTAAAAATGAGAAACAATTGTCTGATAATATTTATTTTTTCTGAATCCTTCAAGATGGACAAAACCCACAAACGGCAAATATTTCAGAATATTTCGTACAAATTTTTATTAAATTCCACGAAGTTGGCACGGATTTTGGATTATATAAAAGCGCAGGCAATATCACTATAAATTAAGGAGGTATATTTATGGCTGCAACAAAAGAAGTTGCTCTTCAAGAAGCGAAAAGGATATTGAGCTATATTGAGAGCAAGGAACTCACTGATGAGGACAAGGAACGAATTACGAAAGACTCAATCGAAAACTTCAATAACCACGTAAACCCAGGCTGGTTGGTGTACAGAAAATCTGTATCCACCGACGCTGCTTGCATTGAGTGGACGGATACTGAAGAACATTTTACGGATTTATATGGTAATGACTTCATCGATTGCCTTGGCGGATTCGGTATCTATACCTGCGGTCACAGAAATCCCGAGATCGTTAAGTATGTTAAAGCTCAGCTCGACAAATATGCATTGCACAGCCAGGAGCTTGTAGATCCTCTCAGAGGGTATCTTGCAAAATTGGTATCCATGATTACCCCCGGAGACCTGCAGTATTGCTTCTTCACCAACGGCGGTGCCGAGGCTGTTGAGATGGCATTGAAGCTGGCCAGACTGGCAACAGGCGGCAGATATTACATATCCACAGTCGGCGCATTCCACGGCAAGTCCTACGGCGCTATCTCCATGGGTGGAAAAGCTGCTTACAGAGAGGACTACCTGCCCATGATCCAGCACGTACAGCACGTGAAATACGGCGATGCGGATGCTATCGAAACGGCTATCGACAACTTGGTAACAGTCGGTGAAACAGTAGCAGCTGTTATCCTTGAGCCGATTCAGGGAGAAGCCGGCGTACAGATCCCGCCCAAGGGATATCTGAAGAGAGTAAGAGAGATCTGCGATAAGTACGGCGTTGCTCTGATTCTGGACGAGATCCAGACCGGAATGGGACGTACCGGAACCATGTGGAGATGTGAAGCCGAGGATGTTGTTCCCGATATCATGACCTTCGGAAAGGCCTTCGGCGGCGGCGTAATGCCCATCACCGGAATCGTCGCAAGACCCAATATGTGGGTTGAGAAACTGGTGGAGAACCCCTGGATTCTCGGATCCCCCACCTTCGGCGGAAACCCGCTTGCTTGCGCAGCGGCCATCGCTACCATCAAGTACATGCTTGAAAACGACATTCCGAAGCAGTGTAAAGAAAAAGGCGACTACTTCATGGAGAAGCTGAATGCCCTGATGGAGAAATATCCCACAGTTATCAAGGAAGTCAGAGGCGCTGGCTTGCTCATCTGCCTCGAATTCCCGGCTTCAGAAGTGGGATATGCAGTGGTCAAGGGACTCTTCGACAGACATGTTATGACGGCAGGAACACTGGTCAATGCCCAGTCAGTACGTATCGAGCCTCCTGGGATCATCAGCTACGAGACCATCGACACAGTGCTCGAGAAATTAGAAGAAGCCATCATCGACGTAAAGAAAGAATTCAAACTGTAAAAATATTCTGTAAACGGCGATTTGTCGATTTAAAACCCCCGCGCAGGCTGCGGGGGTTTTGCTTGAAATTTCAACGTTCTTGCAGTCAGAAAATTAGAACTTTCACTAAATGGGTATACAAATTGCTATAATATGGTATAATACCTGACATACCAAGTTTTTTGGTATGCAGAAAGGAGAAGAACGATATGGTGAAGAAGCTATTATCTGTGTGGCTTTCGGTGACCATCGTACTTTTTTCCACCATTACCATTTATGCAGAAGAGAACGTTGAAGGACAATTTCTAAATAGAAATATAGACATCAATGGCAACAGACTTGCAAATTATTATTTAGAAGATCCCTTTTTCTTGTACCAGGGTTCAGCCTACGTTCCCTTGACGGAGGAGATTGGCGAGATCCTGGGTTTTTCAGTTGAAACAGACTGGGAAAGCCGCACATTAAAAATCTTAAAGAAGGAGCCGACCAGGACCGGGTTGAAGGAAAAGGTGCTGAAAAGCAACCTTGAAAATATCAATGCCGTGATAGTGCAGGACATGACCGTTCTCACCATGGCAGAGAAAGAAAAAGATATTAACGTAGATCTGGTCTTGCATGGTGTAATGCTCACAGCCGCCGACTTGGATGTGGGCGGGCAGCTCCGTCTAATCAAGGAAAAAGCAGAATCGGAGTTTATTGAGGTTCCGGAGTTGGTGGTGGAAGAGTTGGATATCGATGAGTACCCGTTGCTTCAGGCGGGAGACGTGTTCTATCTTCCCGTTCGGGCCTTTACGGGCGAGAATTGCTTCGGTTGGGATGTTTTCTATGACAACTACTCCGGGTTGTATATCAGCACGAAGCCGGGAGTGAGCGCCACGGCCTTCTTCGATACGGGCGAGTCGGATTACAACAGAGGGTTGGTCGATTATATTCTTTCGAGAAATAAGAACTTATCCCGCGGATGGGCTACCATGCTGGTCTTCTTATTCAAGCATGAGGCCGACATCAACGACGTGGACGAAATCTTGCTGATAGCCATGGCTGAGAAGGAGAGTACCTTCCGTTGCGATGCGATAGGCGGCGGCGGAGCTGTGGGAATCATGCAGATTATGCCCAAGACCGCTGCGGGTTACGGAATTTCGCGCAGCGAGCTCTTTGATCCCCATGTGAATATCGAATTCGGCGCGAAATATATCGGAGATAAGATAAGCCAATACAACAACAATAAGACTGTGGCCCTTGCCGCATACAATCAGGGGCCTGTGGCCGTAAGCAGGGGAAGCTACAGCACCAGATATGCAAACAGGATTACAGGAGCAGAGCAATCAATCACTAATTACCTTGTAAAGAACGGGTACGGATTGGGTGAGTAAGCGAATAGGTTGAACAAAAAATCAAAAGGGACAGTCCCTTTTGATTTTTTGTGCCCACCTTTTGATTTTTATTACTAATACGCCTTTTTGATGAATTCAAGGAAATAATCCATATCTTCTGCAGTGGGGAACATAACCCTGGCGCTGTTGGGTCTGCCTCCGCCCTTTCCGCCCCAGACCCCGGCATTATCCTTTATGATCTTGTTGCAATCCGGTGTCCCGCCGGAAAGCAGGAGTAAAGTGTTCTCCTTTAGAGAGACCAGGGAAACCAGCTTTTGTGATAATTCGGGCAACAGCTTGCTTAGAGCAAACAGATCGTCCGCCTTTAAAAGCTCATATTTTTCAATCAATATGCTGTCGGGGCCATCCAGAGCTTCGCTGATCTTCTGGGCCTTTTCCGCCAGGTAAGCCTGTTTCAATTCGTACAGCTCCTGCCTGATCTCGCCGCTCTTTTGCTCTCGCAGATGGATTTTATCCATAAGCGTATCCAGATCTGCGGAGTAATGCCTGCAAAGACTTTTAATTAAATCCGCTTCGGTGCGGCAGTTTTCCAGGGCGTTGGGGCCGGCGTCGAAAGTGATGCGGGTCATCCCTTTATAGTTATCCCAACGGTAGATCTTGATAAGGCCTACCTCGCCGGTCCTATGGGGATGGGTACCGCAGCAGGCCACGCAGCCGGCAGCTTTGTTCTCATCACCCACACAGACCAGAACTATATCTTCGTCTATGTTCAATGCCTTCCTCATGGGAAGCCCTTCCGCTTCTTCCCTGCTTTTAAAATAGCGAGTAGTGACGGGCAAGTTATCCCAGACCATCCTATTGGCCTCCCATTCGGCTCTTGACATCATCTCATCGGTCATCTTGGTAAATTCGGGATTTTCTTCAAGGTTGATATCGATGGTCATATAATCGGCGCCCATGTGAAATCCCCTGTTTACGCCGCCGTAGAGCTCGTAGAACACCGCGGAGAGGATATGCTCGCCGCAGTGCCGCTGCATGTGGGAAAAGCGCCTGTCCCAATCAAGCCGGCATTGCACGGCCGTCCCCGTTATCTCCTTCAATGTTTCCCTCGTCGTGGCAAAGTCGCTGCCCGAATGGATTTTCAGTTGATGGTATACAATATTGTCCTTTTCAAAAGCGTAGACAAGTTCAAAGGTTCCGGACTCTCCGGAAATTTGGCCCAGGTCCGAAGGTTGTCCCCCGCCTTCGGGAAAGAAAACAGTCTGATCCAGGACCAAACAGAACGTATCTTTTTCTTCGATCCCTCCGAGTTCGGCTATTTCGGCTTCATCGGTGATCACGGCTACAACCTTGCTGTCGCAGGATTTGAGATAGGGATCTTGTTGATACAGTCTTATCGTTTTATCCATTTTAATACCTCTTGAAAGATTTTATAGAAGACGGAAATTTGCTTTCACGTGACCTAAAACGCGCTTCAGATATTATGATGCGTGTACATGCCTGTTTTAGTATAGCACGGAAGCTGACTTTGGTGTATAATCAAAACTGTATTGATTTGCTGTCGGTCTTACAAATAGTCATACTAACTTGTCCTCATGCATAATATGTGACATGATCCGGCGCGGCATCGCTGCAGGTGTCTGAGCTGATGAATGCAAGTATTCCGCAGATGTGGCGGGGCATCGGGGAGGATAGGGTATGATGAAGGGATGGAAATGGGCCGTCGGCACAATCTCGACTTTGCTGATCATAGCAATCGTGATATTGATCACTCCCGTACAGTTGGAGATCCTGGCCGCAAAATCCTTTGCTAAGGATGATGTGCTGCTTTTGGATCCGGGCCACGGCGGCGTTGACGGGGGCGCGGAAAGCTCTACGGGAGTCTGCGAAAAGCACATAAATCTGAACATCGCCTTAAAGATACGTCAAATGGCCGAGGCGGACGGTTGGACCGTTGTCATGACCCGGGAAGAGGATGTGGGTTTATATCCAAAAAAGGACAGGCAGAGCATACGCAGTCTAAAAACAGAGGACCTGCTGGCGAGGAAGAAAATCATTGAAGAAGTGAGACCCTTAGTGGCGGTCAGCGTCCACCTCAACAGTTTTAAACAGGATCCCGGCGTGCGCGGTGCACAAACCTTTTATCCGGGAAGTGGCGATGAGAATATACAGGAACAGAGCAAGCTCCTGGCCGAGGCCATCCAGGCCAATTTAATCGAAGGGCTTTCCGACGGAACAAACAGGAAAGCTTTGGCGAAGCGGGATGTGCTTTTGTTCAAAAATCCCGTTGTCCCAATCGTCATTGTTGAATGCGGGTTTCTCTCCAACCGGGAGGAGGCCGCCCTGCTCAACCAGGATGATTATCAGCGAAAAATTGCCGAGTGCATCTACCGTGGAATTATGGAGTATACGGGAAAAGAGGGTAAGCCTCCCCTTCAGATTATCGACAATCGCGGGTGAGATGGCAGGAATTTTACGGAATGGGACCAGGTTATTAATAAAATGAGAACAGGCTGTGGATAACTTTTTCCTATTATTAGAAATTTTGAATAAGATCCGCTAAATTTCAAGGATCTTAGACTTTGGCAATTTCCACAGGCCCCCGTGTATAACTTTGTATACAAAAAATTTTTTTGTGTGGAAAAGTGACAAAAATGTTCATATTTCGACATTGTTATAATGTTGAAATATGTTCGCAAACATCCAAACATTAGTTAACATAAAACCTAAAGATACAACTGCAGAAAGGACAAGCTATGTTAAAGGAAAACATTGTCTACAAGGAAGACTTGCCGGTGAACTGTTTCGTGATGAACATTGAGGAGTATCCCATCCATTTCCACAACGATCTCGAAGTGGTGTATGTGCTCCAGGGCAGTGTGAGGCTGAAAAACGGCTACTATAACTTCGACATGAGAGAAGGGGACATATACATACTCAACGACAGGGAAATCCACAGCTATTACACCTTGGGCGAACCCAACGTAGTCCTTATTTTGCAGTTAAATCTCTCGTATTTCTGCCGTTACTACGAAATCTTGCGAAACAGCTTTTTCATAACCGACATGAATGGCGCCGAGGACGAGAGCCTTGATGAATTACAGGAAATATTGTCGCGGATCGCTTTGGAAACCCTGAGGGGAGAGCAAGGTTACGAGAAAAGAATAGTGGATCTTGCCCATGAGATGATCGATTGCCTGATACAGAATTTCCAATACTTTGTGATGGAGGACGGTAAGTTTGTCCACGAGCCCAAACATAAGGGTAAAGAGGTCCTGGCCAACCGACTGAATCGGATCACAGAATACATGTATGAAAACTACAGCCGCCGTCTGACCTTAACGGAAATCGCCGAAAGGGAGCATCTGAGCATCTACTACCTGTCCCATTTCATTAAAGAGTCTACGGGTCTCAGTTTCCAGGAACTGCTCAACTTTATCAGGGTGGAGGAATCGGAAAAGCTGCTTTTAGGCACGGATAAGAAAATCAGCACGATTTCCATGGAGTCGGGTTTTTCGGCGGTGCGGTATTATCTTAAATATTTTATCCAGTGGTTCGGCATGCATCCGGAGGAATACCGGAAGAAATACACGGGACGCGTTCGCGGCAGGGATACGACGGGACGATATACCAGTTTAACGGGGCAGAAGATTGAAGACTTGTTGCTCAGGCAGATAAGAAATGTCTTTGATGTGGTCCGCGGCGA
>CZCB01012276.1_pt1 | contig 17308 bp, 15 predicted proteins | sample 591991 | NCBI WGS metagenome assembly CZCB01 (sample SAMEA3556809, study PRJEB10932) | anaerobic digester metagenome | reverse complement strand
GCCGTCTGCCGGTCCAGGGTGATACCGTTAACAGTAATGTTTCCCGGCGGCACTTCGAACGCGGCGACATTGAAAATGTCTCCTGCAAGTCCGGTTGCCCGCAGGTTGACTGTAATTGAACTTTGGCCGGCATCTCCATTTTCTGCCATTACCGGCAGGGGCATAACGAAAGAAAACAATACAATAAGGCTTACAAGCCAGCCCAGGCCTATTTTAAATTTCTTACTATTTGCTTTGCCTAAAAACATTGTCAAAAGCCTCCTTGCCTGGACAAACCAGGCACCAAAATATTAAATTAAAGTGAATGATGATTAACCGCTAACCCATATAAAATGACCCCGGCTACCAGCCGGGGTCATTTAGGCTTTTGAAGTATGATCATATCTTACGACACCACCTTCCCTATCACCCGTAGGGCAGTAGTTCTTCCATTAAACAGGCAGGTCTCCTGGCTCAGGTTCTTTGCGCTTTTCCGCCTTCCCAACACAAGTCAGTGGCAAGAATGGAAAAGGACTCCCCCTTACAGTGGCGGGACCGCTCCGGAATTGCACCGGCTTCCCTTTTAACCCAGTACGGGGCCTGTTTAACCATATTCAGTTGTGCTACTGTTTAAAAAGCTAATTTACTATATCACATTATACCATCTTTTATGTTAGCAAACAATAAAAATTTTGGCGGGCATGATATGTGCCCGCCTGATTATCGAGTCTTTCAGGTAACTGTAAATGCATTGACGGATTTTTGGTTAAGTGGTAAGCTCTTTTATAGTTAATAATTTTAGAATAATAAAAATTATAATGCCAATAATTGGGGGCGCGGAGATGCTGAGCAAAGGTGTAAAAGTTACAATCGCCGGTTCAATCACTAACTTTTTTATCGGAACTTTCTATTCCTGGTCTGTTTTTGCCGACGGTCTCATTTACGATTTGCACTGGTCAAAAGCGGAAGCTTCCTTGCCGTACACGGTAGAGGTTTTTATTTTTGCTATAATGATGTTTTTTGCGGGAAGGCTTCAAGATAAAATAGGAGCGGGCAAAGGAGTGACCATCAGCGGCCTGATAACCGGGATTTCCTTTCTCCTTTGCGCCTTGTATCCGACACCATTAAGCTTGACTGTCTTTTTCGGCATGCTGTACGGGACGGGAGCAGCCTTCGGCTACGCCTCGGTCACACCTGCAGCGATAAAGTGGTTCCCTCCTGAAAAAAGAGGCCTGGTAACCGGCATTGTAGTCATGAGCCTCGGAGCCGGCTCACTGTTCTGGCCTCCCCTTATACATTTACTGATCGACACATTTGGGGTTATTAAGACATTTTTTATATGGGGACTACTGCTGCTGGCCGGGATATTGTTTATGTCAAGAGTAATCTCTGAACCAGGGGACTCTCTTGCAGATAAAGAAGCCGGCGGTCCTGCAGCAAGACTGGAGCTAAAAAAAATCATTTCTCAGCCGGTCTTCGTTCTGCTCTGGTTGATGATGGGGCTTTCGTGTGGAACAGGCTTAATGGTAGTAGGACATCTTGTCCAAATAGCCAGAGTCAATTTTCAAATGGAGGTCGGCTATCTGTTAGTTTCCTTTTTTGCGTTATTTAACACCACGGGCAGGTTCTGCAGTGGATTAATTACGGACCGTATCGGTTATTACAAGGTAATGTTCGGCGCCTTTCTTTTAACTTTTTGTTCCATGTTGCTCTACCTGGGGAGCGGGGGTTTATTAGCCCTCTTGCCGGGCACAATCCTTTTGGCATTAAGCTACGGAAGCCTTTATACCAGTTTCCCTGCTGCAGCAGCGGAGTTGTTTGGCTTGAAGGACTTCGGGGCCTACTACGGGCTGCTGTTTACCTCTGTAGGTATCGGCGGCAGTCTGGGGCCTTTCCTGGCCGGTTACCTGGCTGATATTTACGGCAATTATTATATGACGTTCGTCCTGGGCATTGCTGCTTCTCTGGGAGCTCTGCTTTTTGCTTTGGTGCTGAAAAACGCATTGGGGAAAAAGCAACAATTGAACTTGCAGGGATAAAAGGACAGTAAATGAATACCGGAACCGGAATATCCACACCGCCCCGAGCGCCAAGCAAGGGATAGAAGGACAGTAAAGGAGTACCGGAACCTTTCCTGGCCTGGTAAATCATCCTGAAGCTTTTGGGGAGAAATTCTTTTAAAATCAATTTCCTGTCCCTATCCTTTTTTTTACGCGGGACATGGCCGTTATTGCCCGGGACATTTTTTCATTGTTTAAGCTGGTAGAAAAGCCTACCATCCAAATAGCCGCCGAAATTTCTCCATACATGCCAACAATAGGGACACACACAGCGTTAACCCCCTGCATGTATTCTTCAAAATCCGTAGCATAACCTTGCTCTCTTACCTTTTTAATTTCTTCGATGTATTTCGCTTTGTCGGTAATCGATTTTTCAGTAAATTTTGGCAGGCGATCCCTTAGAAAGCTTTGTAATTCCTGGTCTGAGAGAGCAGACAAAAAAATTTTCCCTGTAGCTCCCGCAAGAAGAGATAATCTGCTGCCAATCGGCGCGGAGATCTTGAGGCCGGAGGGGCTCTCAACCTTATCAATTATGGTTATTTTTTTCCCGTCAGAGGTGCCCAAAAAAATGGTTTCTTTAAACTGACTATGCAGCTCTTCCAAAAACGGGCGTAGCGACAACCTTAAATCATCACCGGCAAGGGCTTTATTCCCTAACTCAATAAGAGTCGGGCCCAGCCTAAATTTTTTATTGGGGTCTTGCGTTATAACTCCCAGCTCAAGGAAAGCCTGAACAATTCCATGCACTGTGCCCTTGGACATATTTAACTTACGGGCAAGGTCGCTAATCCCCAATTTTTGCGGCTCAGCAGCAATTTCATTTAGTACAGCGAAGGCTTTGTATAATATTGGGGCGTTGTAATTGTTTACTGTCTTTTTTACGGTCATTATTTCCAACTCCACCGTCCTTTTTGCTTTTCATACGGTTTCATATTAGGAACTTGCTCCGGGTATGTAAATGCCCAAGTGTTTCTAAAAAATTGGAACTTGTTGCCATCATGGCTATGATGGCAACAGGTTCCAAAAATACCATTAATAAAACCGTACTCAATAATCAAAAGACGTTAGGCGGTTTGCTATTTCCCGCCTTTTTCTTTTGCTTCCTTCTCCTTCAAAGCGCGCCAAATTTTCTCGGGGGTAAGAGGCAGTTCAGAGATCCGGACTCCTATGGCGTCGTAGACAGCGTTGGCAACGCAACCCAATGTGGGAGTCGTCGCACCCTCTCCGACTTCTTTTACGCCCCACGGTCCATTAGGTTCAAAAGTATCCAGGACCAGAGACTCGACATACGGCATATCCAGTGCGGTCGGCAACCGATACTCAGCAAAGTTTCCGTTGAGCACTTTTCCTTTTTCGTCGAAGACTACCTTTTCCCAGATGGTTTCACCGATGCCCATAGAAAATGCGCCGTGCACCTGGCCGTGCAGCAATTGCGGGTTCACTACGAAACCGCTGTCATGCACATCCCACGTACCAACAACTTTTGTCAAGCCTGTTTCCATATCAACTTCAACTTCAGCAACCTGAGTCGCACTGCTATAAGCCGGTGAAGTACCCACCGCCGCACCTTTATGCGTGCCGCCGAGTTTACCCGGGTGGTAGTAGCCTCTTCCGATTAATACGCCATGTTTCACGAAATAAGCACGGGCCACCTCAGCAAAAGTAATATTAACAGCCGGTTCCTGTTTCACAAAGACGATGCCTTCCTCGCAATCCAGTTCTTCCGGAGTTAACTTACCGAAGCGGTAGCCACCGTCTTCCTTAACTTTCAGCATTTCAGCCGCCTGTGCCAGAATTTTCCTCTTAACATCTTCACCCGCTCTCTTCACCGCCCAGCCGGCCATTAAAGTCTGCCGACTGGCATAGGCGCCAAAGTCAAGGGTGGACAGGTCAGTGTCTCTGGTACAGATTGTGATATCTTCATAGGGATAGCCCATCGCCTGTGCAGCCATCTGCGTAAGCACCGTATCGCTGCCCTGACCGATATCTACCGCATTCGTGTAGACAATTGCATGGGTGCCGTCATCGTATATTTTGATCATGGCAACCGAGTGCGGCAGGTCTGTCCGGTACATGCAATAACCTGCGCCGGTAACAAAGCCGCCATTACCAACTCCGATACCCCTGCCTACGGGCAATTTGCCTTTCTTATCTTTCCACCCGGAGGCATCCCGCGCCATTTCATTGGCTTCTTTCAAATAATACGATTTTACTTCATAGCCGTTTGGCGTGACAGTATTGGCTTTACGGGCATTGATGAGGCGGATTTCGATGGGATCCATGCCGAGGTCTTCGGCAATATGATCAAGGTGGCTTTCAAAGGCATAGCGCGGGTGCGGTTGCCCGTGTCCTCTCTGCGCTCCGCATGGCGGCAGGTTGGTCACGTAGCGGTATGCGTCAAACCTGTAGTTATCGAAATCGTACAGCACAGTCAGCAGAGCGCCGGCATAATAAGCCGAAGCTACACCCAGGCCGGTGTAAGCGCCACCGTCCAGGATTGTTTCGTTTTCTACAAAGAGAATTTTGCCTTCTTTGGTGACACCGGTGGTATATTTCATATCCATGCCATGCCGGGCGCGGCCGTTATACCAGACTTCTTCCAGGTCATAAAACATCTTGACAGGCTGTCCGGTTATTTTGGAAAGGGCCACGGCTGCAATATCCAGGCCGCTGATATCAACTTTACCTCCGAAACCGCCGCCAATATAGGGGAGTACTACACGCACATCGCCTTCCTTCATGTCAAATATCCGGGCAATGTGATGTTGCAGGTAATGAGCCGACTGATGTGCGGAGTGAATGGTTACTCTTTTACCTTCCCAGTAGGCAATTGAGCAATGAGGTTCGATAAATCCGTGCAAGGTACGCTGGCCCTGCAGGCGGTCGGTGCGTATATAATAAGCCTCTTGCTTGGCTTTCTCAACATCCCCGAACTCCAGGTGGATCTCAGTGTTTATATTGCCCGGGTATTCCTCAAAGATTTGCGGTGCGTCCGGTTTGGCCGCTTCGGCAGGAGTAAACACCGCCGGCAGCACTTCGTATTCTACTTTGATCAGCTTCAGAGCTTTATAGAGAGTTTCTTCATCAACCGCGCAAATTGCGCCAATTTTATCTCCATAATATCTGACTTTGTCAATGCAAAAAATGTTTTCATCGTAACGTGCAGGGCTGAGTCCGTATTTTATCGAAGGCACATCCTTGGCGGTAATAATGGCCCTTACGCCGGGCAATTTTTCCGCTTCAGAAGTATCAATCTTAATAATGCGCGCATGGGCCTCGGTGCTGCGAATAAGCTTCCCATAAAGCATATTGGAAAATTTGAGATCCGCGGCAAACTTGCCACGACCGGTTACTTTATCCAGTATATCGGTTCTCTTTAAGCTTTTCCCGATATACGAATACTCTCTCTTCATATTTAAGTACGAGAATTCTTTAGCCATTTTTCCCATCCTTCCTTTCCTGACTGGCGGCAGCCGCGTCCAGAATTGCCTCGACATAATGGACATAACCCGTACAACGGCACAGATTACCCGCAATAGCCTCGCGCACCTCGTATTCGGTCGGGTTGGGGTTTTTCATAAGCAACGCTTTTGCCGACATCAGTATCCCCGGAGCGCAAAATCCACATTGCGGCGCCGAATGTTCTATGAATTTTTCCTGGAGGATGTCTAGTTTATCGTTTGAAGCAAGACCCTCAACGGTTGTAACTTCCCGTCCGTCCACACTAACGGTGAGGACCATGCACGAGTTGACCGGCTTCCCATCCAACAGCACGGTGCAGGCGCCACAGTCACCCTGCTCGCATGCTCTTTTTGTGCCGGTAAGATTAAGGTCCTCCCGCAAGAAGTTTACAAGCAAACTATTTGCTTTAACCACTTTTGTATATTTAATGCCGTTTACCGTAATAGAGACCAGATAGCGCTTGATACCATCCTCGCCGACAACAAATTCAGCCATTTTCTCCACTCCTTTTTTAGACGTGTCCTTCATTAACAGCTTTTAGTAATGCCCTCCTGGTAAAGACGCGCACCATATCCCTGCGGTATTCGGCCGACGCCCGAATATCGGAGATAGGACGGCATTCTCCCGAAGCGATAACCCCTGCTTCTTCAAATAGTTCTTCGCTGGCTTGCTTGCCCTTTAGCAAATTTTCAGCTTCCTTCGCCCGAAGAGGAACCGGTGAAACAGCTCCAAGGACAATTCTTGCGTCTTTAATAACACCGCCATCCATTTGAACTGAGGCCGCCACACCAACTACGGCCAATGCACCTGACGCGCGCAAACCGAATTTCAAGTAAGTACTGCCGGTAAAACTGCCATCGGGGATAACAAATTCCGTGATGAGCTCGTCATGCTCCAAAACGGTTTGGTTGGGTCCTTTAAAGACATCTTCCAGGGGAAGAGTCCGCTCTTTCTTCGACCCCACAATTTTCACAGTTGTATCTAGGGCGATAAGGATCGGCGGCATGTCGGCGGAAGGCACGGCGTTGCTGATGTTTCCCCCAATGGTGCCAAGGTTACGCACTTGGTTGTTCGCCATTTGGTGAGCCGCTTCGCATACGGACAAGTATTTTTCCTGCAGGATTTTTGAGTTCTGTACCTCGTTATGGGTGACTCCGGCACCGATAACAACGCCTTTACCGGGCACGTACTCAATTTTTTTCAATTCAGGCAAATGCCCGATGGAAACAAGGATTTCGGGTGCCAGTACTTCTTTTTTCATTTTGACTACAATGTCAGTACCGCCAGCGATGGCCATGGCTTTTGGACCATACTTAGACAATAACTGGCAGGCTTCTTCTACACTGTCCGGCGTAAAATACTCAAAATCTGGCAGATACACTTTTTTCCTCCTCTACATATATTTTTTTTATATTATTAATACAAATAATTTTAATGCTTTATCTATCACCCCTCTTCCCAACAAATTCATGCCCTGCAACCCAACATTATTCTTATTGATTTGCCTGGAAGCGCTTACTTGTTGCTTCCAGTTAGTCTACCAGTTCAGAAATGGTCGGGTTGATCCCGCAAACAGGACACTCTGGATTTTTCCTTATCTTAATTTTGTCAAATTCCATAGTCAGGAGGTTGTAAGTCAGCATCTTCCCTACCAGCAAGTCGCCCAAACCTAAAAAATACTTTAAAACTTCGGTGGCCTGAATCAGTCCAATTGTCCCCGGCAGAACTCCCAATAATCCCGCCTGCGCGCTTGTCGGCGCGATATCGGGCGGCGGCGGCATACGGAAAAGGCAGCGATAACATGGCCCCTTCCCCGGCAAAATAGTCAGAGCCTGACCGACAAATCTCAGCACCGCACCAAAAAAAAGCGGCTTTCCAGCCATAATGCAAGCATCGTTGAGCAAAAACTTAGTGCTGAAGTTATCGGCGCAATCAACGACAACATCATAATCCTGGATAATTTCCATTGCATTCGCTGCCGTCAGTCTTTCCTGGTAGGTAATGACCTGAGAATCGGGATTTAAAGCTGTCAGTGATTCCTCTGCGGAAACAACCTTGGCTTTGCCGATATCCTTTGTGAAATGCAAAATTTGCCTGTGCAAATTGCTTAAATCCACAACGTCATCGTCAACAATGCCGATAGTTCCTACCCCTGCAGCATTTAGGTAGTAAGCCACAGGAGAACCCAGCCCCCCTGCACCGATAAGTAGGACCCTGCCGGAGCTTATCTTTTTCTGACCGGCAAGATCCACCTCGGGTATAATGATTTGCTTACTATAGCGGGCTATCTGGTCGTCTGTAAAACTCACTCCAGATAACACCTCCCTTGGGTACTGGAACTAGGCAAGACTTTATTTTTCCCCCAACAATCGTTATCAGAAGCTTTATAGCCGTATTCTATAGCCGCATTCGTCAAGGCTTATACTCCAGCCTTTGATGCCGGCCACTTGTAGCTTTCTTTTTTTTTAAACAGCCTTAACCTCCGCCAACCATGAAGTTAACCAACAGCTTAAATAAAGCGATCTTGCTTTCGGCCGAAAGAACGGTAGCTCCCTTTTCATCCAAAGCAAGGAAGACTCCGGGTTCTTTTTCCGATTCAACCATTCTCCATCCCACTTTATATAATTTTTCCCAATATTGGGAAGTCCAGCCGTATCCTTCTTTCCAATAAAGCTTAGCATCTACAAAAGGTATACCTTTGTTTATTTCATTAATTTCCTCTTGAGTCAATCCAAGATCTTCCACTTTTATCACCTCCAAACCTCAAAAAGATTTTATGCTTCGAAGGTAGGTATAAGGCAGGTATAAGGCAGGTATATTGAATATTCATCGTTTTGACAACCGGAAATTGCAATGATCCTGGCATTCGGCTCCCTTGCCCGACTTTACAATTCTCTTGCCTGCCCGAGGGCATTTAACCACCGAATCTTTGTGGTGGGGACAAACAGTCCAACCAGGAGCTTCCAAGTTATAGCCCTTGCACTTGGAGCAACGGATCCCTTCAGGTGTTGCTTCAAGCTCTGAACTGAACCTTATCTGCCTGCAATCCGCACAATAACCATACTCCCATTCTTTAATTTCCTCAATGTAGCGTTCTATCCCCCGTTTAAGGTAGCGCAGACGTTCTTCTTCGTGCATGTCTTGGATGAGAGTCGGAGCCTTATGAAAAGGTGATATAGAACCAAAGCAATATTCACTTTCAGTTTTATTATTTGTCAAGGAAACCACCTCCAATTTTGTTCGTTCATGATAGTGAACAGCCGTTCCTTTCACTTATATTATAATGCCAAAAGAGAAAATTATAAATAGTAGATACGGAGCAAATATTGAGATATTTATTGTTAATATTATACCTACCCCCGTAGCTTTTCTCCGACATAGTATTACGCTGTTTTTTTCTCCTTTCCTAGAGAATTCATTTTTTGCGGATAAAAAAAACAGCGGTCTTGCCGCAAGACTGGAATTTGAAAATATCATTTCGCAGTGAGTCTTCGTCCTGCTCTGGTTGATGAAGGGGTTTTCATGTGGAATAAGCTTGATGGAAGTAGGACACTTTATCCAAATAGGCAGAGTAATCTTTTTAATGGGAGGTTGGTTTACTTTTTTGCGTTATTAGGAAAGCGTCAATTCTGCTGCAACCACGGCGAAGGTATGAGAACGATTTTAACCCTGGTCCCCGCTTGTAAGGGTGCAGAGTCGGCCGGTACATCGATCAACGCGTCACAGTAAAGGGTGGAACGGATAATACCCGGATTTTGTTTTTCTGCGAGCTTCACCTTTAAAACACCCTCGTCGAAAAAGGTACGGCCCCTTAAAAAGTTCCTTTGCGTACTGGTTTTCAAATAATTATCATGCAACACAGCAGTTGTAATGGTCAGCGGTGGCCGGGTAATACCCATCAATCCAGCAATTGCCGGGATTGCCAGTAAGTGGAAGGTAGCAAAAGCAGCTGCCTGGTTGCCGGAAAGACAAATGATTAACTTTCCATTTTTAACGGCACCCAGGGCCGGCGTACCAGGACGCATTGCGATACGGTGAAAGAGGATTTTCACTCCCTGAGAAAGCAAAGCATTTCTAACCAGATCGAAATCACCCACAGATACCCCGCCGGTTGTGATAATCATATCGGCGCTTTTCAACATTTCGGAAATCCTGCGGGCAATCAACTCCGTGTTATCGCCAACAGTTCCGGCCATAATCGGTCTGGCGCCCACCTGCCGGACATAGCTTGCAATTGTATAAGAATTGCTGTCAAAAATCTGGCCTGGTTTTAACTGTTTATCAATTTCAACCAGCTCGTCGCCGTTACTGATAATGGCAACCTTTGGCCGCCGATAGACAGGTACAACCGATATACCAAGGGCCGCCAAAATACCGACGCTGGATGGATCTATAACGGTTCCCTTGCTAAGCACTCTTTCGCCCTGTCGAATATCTTCTCCGGCAAAACAATAATTAGAATAGGCCGGCAAAGGGGAAACGACCTCAATTTTCTGCTCTATTTTCCTCACATCTTCTAACTTGATTACCACGTCGGCACCAGGAGGAAGCGGAGTGCCGGTCATGACAATTGCTGCCTGGTTTTTGCCAAGTTCCACTTTGCCGTTACCGTTGCTCTCGGTTGTAATTTCCTTGTTAATTTCCAGCAGTACCGGGCTGTCGGTTGTAGCTCCGGCAATATCTTCAGATCGCACAGCATAACCGTCAAGGGGAGAGCGGTTAAACGGCGGAAGGTTTACAGGCGCATGGATGTCTTCCGACAGAACCCGCCCCAAAGCTGACCGAATGCCAATCTTTCCTGTTCCGACGGGTTGAGCGTACTGTAAAATCATTTCTACGGCTGTTTCCAGGTGTACAGGTTGAGGAGAGTTCGTTTTCAATGCTGCTTCCTGAGGCACAAAGCTATTCATGTCAACACCTCTTTAACGTTTTCTCTGCTACATTCGCTTAAGTTGCTGCAAAAAGAGTTAAAACAGTATTATTATGTAGAATCCCTGTAATTTCTAAGTCCTTTTGCTCTGGCTAAATATGAATCTTCCGCTTATTAATTATATAATGTTGAGGGACGCTATGTCAACATGGGCATAGCATCCCTCAGCGACCCTCTTTCCCCTTTGTTTTTGAATCTGGAAAGCCGGGGTGAAATTGCATCAAGATTAAAAAAAATACTGGGTGTGGCCGGCTGGCTTTCCTCCGGTAAAGGCCGACCACACCCTTATCTTCATCTATTTTTATGCTAATACAACCACCATGGCGCTTAAGTATAAAGTTCTGGCCTAGCCAAGCTTAACGATACGGCAGGCATTGCCTCTCATTGTAATATAACCCGAGACTTCGTCTCTCACTCTGCTATCCAACAGTAAATTACAGTTGGCCGCCGCCCAGCCGTGCGGGACAGATACCACGCCCGGCATTATATCATTGGTGACCCTGGCTTTGATTTTGATCCTGCCGCGCGGGGTTTGTATGCCAATCATCTCACCATCGATGATATCGTATTTCTTGGCGGTAACAGGGTTTATTTCCGCTTCCGCTTCCGGATTTTGCACCCGCAAGGCCGGCACATCCCGCATCTGAGCACCGATCCACTCCTCACGTCTGGCCCCGGTCAGCAGCGTCTCCGGATATTGCTCAGCGAAGACGGGATCAGCCACTTTGCTCTGCTGCGGCTCCACATGGACCGGCAGGCCCGAATGCCCCAATTCTTCCATTCTGGCAGAATAGAGTTCAATCTTTTTGCTGTCGGTAGCAAAACCTACCTTTTCATAGATTTTGTATTCCTTCTCTGCAAAATACAGCCCGGCGGGATGCTCTTTTAGTTGCTCCATAGTAACACCTGTCGTGGAGAAAAAGTGCTCTGCCACTTCTTCATCCGTCTTCCAGGGGAAGTACTCGCCCAAGCCACACCTGTGTCCCAGTTCACTCCAGATTTTCCAAATCGGCATGCTCTCATAAAGCGGCTCGATAACCTTTTTGCGCAACAGGATATAAGGGACACCGTAAGAGATGGCATAGGGGAAACCGCCGATACCGGTCTCTTCCAGAGAAGTGCAGGCAGGAAGAGCATAGTCAGCCAACTGCGACGTTTCGGTCATCTGCGGGTCTATACTGACAAATAACTCCAGGTTTTTCAAGGCCTCTAAAAAGCGGTTGGTATCAGGGAATGTCAACGCCGGATTGCTGCCGGAGCTGAAAAGCGCCTTAATCGGATACGGTTTCTCCGAGATGATGGTCTCCGTCATCATGGAGGCGGAACCGTAAGGAGGAGTGCGTTTGCCGAACTGGTGGAAAATAGGGTACTCATCGTATCCCAGGTTCTTTTCCTCTACCGGCACACGCAGGTCAGCAAAGCGGGGTTGCGGACAGGTGACCCATCCACCCGGGGTATCAACATTGCCGGTAATGGCCATCAAGACGGCAAAAGCCCTTTCCGTCTGGAGGCCGTTGGCATACTGGTTCAGGTGGCCAACGCCTTCCACGATACAAGACCTTTCACTATTCGCAAAAATTCGTGCAAAACGCCTTACTTCTGAGGCTGGAACACCGGTGACCTCTTCAGCTTTTTCCGGCGTGTATGCCTTAACATGCTCCACCAGCCTGTCAAAGCCTGTGGTCCATTTGTCTACAAATTCCTTGTCCCACAAGTCTTCCGCGATGATGACGTTCATCATGGCCAGCGCCAGGAAAGCGTCGGTGCCGGGACGGATCGGCTGGTAAATACCCTCCTTGGCCAGCGGAATCCGTCTTGGATCAATAACAATTAGCTTGGCTCCCCTCTGGACAGCCTCGCGTATTATGTTCCCCTGCGGGAAGTAACTTGCATCGGGATTATGCCCCCAGAGAATAATGCAGTCTGCATTCCGCGGCTCTTCCACCGGATAGCGCCCGAAGGTAATCTGGCGGGCCAGAATGCGTGTGCGGAAACAAATACCTTCCGGGTTGAAGAAATTCTGGGAGCCAAAAGCTTTGGCGAAACGCTGATTAAAGGCTGCCATCTCAAAATGTTCGACCCCAACCGAACCTGTCCAGGTAGCCAGAGTGCGGGCGCCGTACTTTTCTCTTAACTCCAGCAATTTGGCCCCTATTTCGTCAAAAGCCTGGTCCCAGGAAATTCGCTGGAAACGCCCGTTCACTTTCTTCATGGGGTACTTTAAGCGGTTTGGTGAATAAACCATATCCACCAGATATTTACCTTTCTCGCACAGTTCCCCCTTGTTCAGAAAGTTCTCCTTTGTACCCTCTACTTTAACCAGCTTACCGTCTTCTACATATGCGTCGATGCCGCAACTGTTAATGCATAATCCACAATCTGTTTTGATTATTTCCATTCGCTCAACCTCCAAGATTGATTAATTCTGCTGGCGACATGCTGCCATAGCAGCCTGGCCGCCGGGCTCAACTGGTTCCTCATCCAAAATGCCTTCCCATGAATCCCCCCTATCTATGTATGTCGTGGTGTATTGTGATCAATTTTAGCAGCACATATAAAATATACCTTTATACATTATGTCTTTTACGACATAGCGTATATAAAAAAATAATTCTTACTTTTTTATAGTCCGAAAGAATTGCGTGTACATTAAATAATATCACCGCAATCAGGTTATGTCAATAATGTCATAATGAATGCTGAGGTTATGATATAAATTTCCAAAAAGTACCGTTGCGAAGGATGTGCGCTAAAACCAGCTAATTCTATTTAGGCGGTTTTAACCCTCGCCGGCGGTAGACATCATCCTTAGAAGAAATTTTTAGCATAGGTTTTCTGACCCTAATTCCTGAAAAAAAGGCCAACTCTTCCAGGTGGAAGATACCGTAATATTCATCCACAAAAATAATAACATAGTCGAGATACTCTTTAACTTTTTTACGCTTCCAACGCCTGAAACCGTAGTCAAAGGATCTGTAGGATTTTTCTTATAGCATTCATTATCCTCCCAGTCACGGTAGGCCATGGTTAGGGCATAAATAACCATTGTTAAAACGGCATGAGAAACCATAGCCCGGTAGCTTTTCTTAGTTTGTCAAAATCGTTTTCGACCAGAAGGTTATAACTTTTATTCAGTGCCATGTAGACGCATTCGCCCGTGCGGAGCAAAATGGGCTTGTCCCCAGAGGAAGCCTCGCTTATTTCTATCGGTAACCATTGGATCGGTTGCTCGGGAGGTGTATCGATTTTTGTTTTAGCCTTGCGGAGCCAGTACCATAATCGTTCAGGTTTGACATTATTGGCCGCACACCATTCCCTGACACTATGGCCACTGGCTCTGTACCGGGCAATTCGAGTTTCCCATTCTTTACGTTTTTCTGCTCTGGTCATAAAAATATCCTCCCCAAAATTTTTTTCTGGGGAAGATTATCTTACAATAATAAGACTCAGACAAGGTGGGGAAAATTTGACGCTTACTTGACAATAACAGTTTTGCAGGGAGTATTTTTTGCACATGACGGCGTACTGTACGCTCAGAACCCTTAAAACCTTTCTTTTTTATTTCTTCATAAAGACGTTTGGCTGAAAGATCAGGATAGTTTTCTAAGCGACTTGTGATATAATCTCTGTAGGGGTCGATCAATTGGGCCCTGCCGCTGTAACAGGGTTGTCTCAATTCTAAATTTGCGGTATTCCAATATTTACTAACCGTATCTTTGCTGATACCCAACCGCTTGGCTATTGCTCTTTTAGGCAAACCTTGTTCTTTTAACCGCATAATGTCCACGGTTGTCGCCACCTTTATCAAGTTTTGGCTCACTTCCTTCTCTAATTTAATCGTTATCCTCAAAGATTAAATTAGGAAGTGAGCCTGTTTTTACCTGCTTTTCCAGATGCAGGTGGCCTACTTTTCGTGGCCATTTATGCCGATTTTATCATGGCCGTTAACAAAGAGGCATCGTTTATTCCCACCCACCATAGCCAATTTCCTGCCGGATAAGGTAAAATAATGACAAAGAGCAGCAAAATGACAGATAAGGAGTGGTGTTTTATTAACTATCCATTGGGTATTTTTTCGTGGTTTGGTTTTGTACTTCCTTTTGAGGAAAGGATTACATTGATCAAAGAGGCCGGTTTTACAGCTACTTCTATATGGTGGGAAGATGAAGATGCACCCTTTCCGATAAAGAAAGAAAGTATGCCCCATTTGGTCCGCGAGAAAGGCTTAGTGCTTGAAAATATTCATGTTCCGTATAATAACTCAGATGCATTGTGGTCAGAACACGAATCATTGAGGAAGGCGTGCGTTCAATGTCATGTCGAGTGGCTTTATGATTGTGCTCAATTTGGAATTCCAATGATGGTTATGCATTTAAATGATGAAGTCAATCCGCCGGCCCCCAATAGTCAAGGCTTGGAAAATATGCGAGAACTCGTTCAAGTTGCCGAAAAACTGCAAGTTACGATAGCAATCGAAAACACCCGGCGAAATGATAATATTTCCTATGTGCTGAAGTCAATTCGTTCAAACTATTTGGGCTTTTGTTTTGACAGTTCGCATCACCGATTAGTAAATAATGAGGATTGTAGGCTTCTCAAGGAACATGGGGATCGGTTGGTTGCAACCCATTTATCTGATAATGATGGAGTAGAAGACAGGCATTGGCTTCCGGGATATGGCATAATTGACTGGCTTGAGGTATCAAAATCCTTTCCCCGGGGTTATGACGGGTTTTTAACGTTAGAGGTTTATCCAACTATAGAAGAACGTAAAGATTCTCCCCAGAAATTTCTCAAAAAGGCCTATCAAAAAATCTCGGATATCCAGAAATTAATACACAACTCGTAAAGGATTAAGGGGACACAGGCACTCTAGCTGTTGACAATAAGATGCTGTTAGTATATCATGGTGTTGATGGAATATTGCCAATAAAACAGGTGCCGGTTATGGGTTTGCCTTACAATCCATGGACCGGTGAAAAGGAAAGCGGGTGAGATTCCCGCGCGGTCCCGCCGCTGTGAAAGAGGAGCTCTCTCCGGAATACCACTGGGAAACCGGGAAGGTTGGAAAGAGCGATGAGCCTCAAGCCAGAAGACCTGCCTGTTTTATGCACCACAAACTCTACGGACGATAGAGGGGTGTATTATTTGCTTGACCACGGAAAAGAAAGAGCAAACTTTGCTGATGAAGTATTGACCGAAAAAGAAAAAAACCTTATTCGCATTCTGCGGGAGATCAATTACGGTGAAGTTGTGATCTTGGTACAGGAGAGGCAGCCTGTCCGGATAGAAGAGGTAAAAAAATCAATCAAACTTTAGTAAAGATGCCGACCGAACAACGGAGGCGCTATCTAAGAATAGTGCTTCCTTTTTTTTGTAGAATGGAGAGCAAAACTAAATAGAACCCATTGTCAAGGTGATCCGATGCAAGGATCGGATTGAAAGGGAACCGGGTGAGAATCCCGGGCGGTGCGGCCACTGTAAGTGGAGAGCTGCTTTCAATATACCACTGGAGTGCATCCGGGAAGGTGAAAGCAGTGATGAGCCACAAGCCAGGAGACCTGCCTTGGCAATCTTCACAAGCCTTCCATGCAAAGGTGTATGTGGGTTCGGAAAACTGTCTATTAAAGATGGGATTCTTTGCCTCATAAGGCCCCGGCTGCGCATGGAAGCCGGGGCCTTTACGATGTGCGGGAGCCCGGTGGTTATGCGGATTAGATAATTTAACGGAAATCTAAAAGCTTTGCTGGAGGAGAGTGAGGTCCATGGATGACAAAAAAACGGAAATGAAGTTGAGTGAGAAGGAAAAAAAGATCATCGAGATCATCCGCCGTACCGTATCCGGGCAACTGAAAATCCATGTGCAGGCAGGACAGCCCGTCAGGGTGGAGGAGGTGACCCGATCCATTAAGCTATAAGTTGAGGGAAAGGCACAACGGGGCTTACCGAAGAAAGGACTGATGCCTGTGATGCATTGTTAGCGTCCGCTGAAGATTTGGGCAACAACGGCCTCTGGACAGATGTGAGCGGCACCTCTTGCGCTCCCTGGAAAATCCCACGTCCACCCTTGTAATCTCCGACAACAGCTATATCTGCGTAGGCTACTATGACCATGGCAACTTTCAAAATCCCAACGGCGGTGTTGCGGGCATTCCGGAGCTCAGTAAGCAGTAAACGGAAAAATTATTACTAAAAAAAGGAGGTAGAGTGGGGGTTGCGGTTCCGCATTCACCTTCTTGTATGATCGACAAGAAGGTGAATGCGGACGCATTTAACCCTTGGTTATTATGCTCAAAAAAGAGTTCAAGAGAATTCTTTCCGTTTTGTTGGTTCTGGTGCTTTTCATGTCATTGTTGCCTAATGTAGCTGGTGCTACTGATGGCTATACAATAACGCTTTATCATAATATTGACATTTCGTCATTTTCACAGTCTTTTAAGGGTACAGTTGCAGGCTATACCCCTGCAGAGATAACGCATCCAGGGCCATTTGTAACCGCCCCTAACCCCACAGGAGAAATTATTTACAGTATTTCTAATTATTGGACAGAAATCAAAGACACGCGTATACTTCTTAATATTGTCGTAAGTGCGGGTGGCAATAGTAAGACCATTGAAATACCCGATGAACACTCAAGTACGATTAATGTGTCTTTGACAGACCTGGGCATCACCGGAGAATATGCAAGGGTGCTTATACCAGCTCCTCCTTTTCCCATCCCTGACGCTATTGGTAATATTCGCATCGAAATGAAAAACGTAACATTGCCGTCAGATGTTATCGTTACATTCAATTGGCAGGCAGATGAGGATGATGAGCAGGTTGATAAAACCGCTTTAGGAGCAGCAATCGCCCAGGCAACTGCCAATAAAGCCAC
>CZCB01008166.1_pt1 | contig 17314 bp, 25 predicted proteins | sample 591991 | NCBI WGS metagenome assembly CZCB01 (sample SAMEA3556809, study PRJEB10932) | anaerobic digester metagenome | reverse complement strand
CATTAAACAGGTGTAGTGGGTTAAGCCAGTGTGCTATACGTGTAAACATAGATAACATTGCCGAGGGAGATGTTACCTGCATAAGCAGAGGAAAGGAGAAAATCCTATGGTATTTGTATTAGATACAAACAGAAAACCATTATCACCTTGCCATGAAGCAGTTGCAAGAAAGTTGCTAAAACAAGGTAAGGCTGCAATATTTAAAAGGTATCCATTTACAATTGTGCAAAGATTTGATGGGTATAGTTATAGAAAGGAGGTAGCAATTCTTACGTAGCGTGTTTAAAATACGCAATTCCTCCACGTGGCTAAAGCCAGTGGCTTCCTTGCGTAAGAATTGTGTGAAATTTTAGTTGTGAAAAAAAGTTGATAAGCCATATCAAAGGTGGTGGTAAATGAATGGTTAGCACTTTGAAAAAAGGTTTTTATTTTTTATAGCCGTAGGATGATAATGAAAGTAATGTAAAAAAGATACAGTCTTGGTAGTTCAAATACGGTATAGATGAAGATAGTCTTCTATAGTATATTGGTAGGAAAGATGTTCTTTTAGTTGAAGGTGTAGCTGTAAACTAGCAAACAAAAAACAACTATCATTTTACTGACTTATCTACTGCTATTACTAATGAAAATTGTCCATTAGTTATAGATCATGATGAGTCTATGAACTCTACTATAGGGAAAGTATTAGGGATACTTCCACATAAAGAGCATGTAGAGGCTTTAGCTGTTGTATTCGGTGAAGAAAATATTAAAAATATAACAGAATACGAACTTTGGTCTAAATGGTCTATATCATGGAGGATACAAGAGAATAGTAAAAAAACAGCTTATTGTACTAAATGTGATCAAGAAGCTATAAGTTTTTTTGGTTTTTTATATTGTCCAGATCATCCAGAGGCAGAAGTAAGGGTAGAAGGAGATATAGAAATAATGCATCTATCTTTTGTTGCTAGGGCTGGTTCACCTGGTGCTGGAATATAGGATTATTTGTCTGAGGTTGGAGAAGACAATTTGTTAACTCAAGAAGAAAAATAGGTATTATTAAATCTATCGGCTAAACTGAACTATAAAGATAGCTTATATTTTGGGGGAAAGCTATCTAAAAAAAATAATATAAACAAACAAGGAGGAGTAGAAATGGAATTACAAGAATTAAGAAATGAACTTAGAAAAACTTTTGAAGAAGTTAAGTTAAGTGCGCAGGAGGAGAGGGAACTCAGGGAAGAGCTAAAATTAAAAGAAAATGAATTAAAAGAACAGTAGGAAGTTGTGGTAAGTTTAAGTAATGCTAAGGAGCAATTATCTAAAAAACTTGAAGAAAGTGAAAATGCTATAAAATCATTAAATGAAGAAAAAGAAAATATAAAAGTAGAGTTAGAAAAAACAAAGACTTTATTAGGAGAGAAAGAACAAGAGTTAAAAGAAGTGAAAGAAAAGTTAGAAACTATCGAAGAAGAAAGAGCAAGAAAACTTCAAGAAGAAAAAGACGAAGTTATTAAAAGTATATTAGAGTTTAAGGAAAAGATAGAGGGGAAATTGTCCGATGAGGATAAAGAAGATGAGATAGAGTTTCTAAATTCTTTGCCTTTAGAAAAGCTTAATACTAGAAAAGAAAGATTAGAAAATGTTTTAAGTGAGCTGGAAAATAAAGAAAAGGAAGAAATGAAACCATATGGATTAAAAGAAGCTAGTCAAGGTCAAAGTTCTAAAACCGATTTAAGCGCTGTAGAAAGTAAAAGAGTTAATATAAGTCTTTGATTTTTTATTAAGTCAATTATCGAAAAAATTTTGGAGGTGTATTTTAGATGGCTTACAAACCAAATGGTATTTTTGGGAAAGATGTACAAGTTTTTGTGGATGATAGTGTTGGGAAAATTTTGAAAGGTGATCTTGTAGGTTTAACACAAGCTGGAACTGGAGTTTTGGCACAAGTAATTAAGGACAGTAGTGATGTCATTACAGGAATAACTACTGTTATTGGATAGGCAATGGTAGAGTTTGATAATGCGTTAAATAAGCAGTTATTTGCTAACTATGATGCTGATCACAGATATTTAGCCTGTGAAACACAGGTTGTTACGTATTTGAATGCTGAAACAGATGCTGATATTAAACCTGGTGATTTAGTATATTTATCTACTGAAGAACCTGGCAAAGTATCAAACTTAATGCCATTACCATTCTCTGCTGTGATTAGTGATAACTAGATAGAACAAAACACTGATTCAGCATTTAAGATAAATATTAAAGCTTTAGTAGGTATAGCATTATCTGGTGTAATTGATGGTCAAGTTTTAGTATCAATGAATAAGTAATGATCAACTAACGTTGATTAAATGATTTTGAATTTTTTAATATAAAAAAAATCGGAGGTGCTTTTTAATGGGAAACAAAGGAGCTATTACTTTTAATGACTTTGTAGGTAGATTGGATCCAAGTTTATTTGTAAGAGAAGTTGAGGAGATTGTAGAAGATAGTTTAACTTTTATAGAGGAAATAGCAGATGTTATAAGGATACCAGAAAATCAAATGGGATATAGTTTTTCTAGAAGACAAGAAAGTTAGAGAGCTACTGTTATAAGCGAATTAACATCAATCCCAATATCATGGGATGTAAGGCAAGAAGAAAAATTAATCGTTCCATTTATGATTGGTTCAAACTTTGGCGTGTCTGAAAAAACATCAAGAGTTATGAGTAATGAAGAATTCGCAAGAAAATTAAGAAATCATACAGCGGCTGTTGAAACATTGAAACAGCAACTAATTGCTAAAGCTGCTTTATTAGGTTCTAGTTTATCTGTTATTGGTTCTGGACCTCAAAATCCTTATACTGGCGTCGTAGAACCAACATTGGAAGATTTTAGATAGGCTTCTGATTTAATAACATCTTTGGATAAAGGATATGTGCCTTCAAAAGTATTAGTTAATCCTGTTGATAAGAATAAGATTTTGACTTGGGATTTCTTTACAAAATATGAGATTTCTGGTGAACCTGGAGGAATAAGAAGAAATGTAATAGGAGATATTTTAGGAATGTCTGTTGTTGTTAATAGATCTGTACCTGCTGGTAAGATAATAGTGGTGTCTGAAAGAGAAATGACAAGAGAGAGTCCAATCGGTTTAGTTATTAGCGGTCAAGATTTATATATAAGAACATTTACAGATGACAACATTTTCGCACAATTATTCCCTGTTTATGCGTATGTTGCTCCTTTTGTAAGAGATGGAGAAGCTATCTGTATAATAGATTTGTATGATAGCCCTGCTTATGAGAAACTTGTTCAACCAGCACAAACACCATATAGACAAAACTTTATTAACGAACAGATATGACATATTGAGGGATATTTTTATTAAAACTAAAGATATAGGAGGTATTACGAATGGCGAGCGTATATACAATAGCGACAATTGAACCTGATTTATTAGAAGATGAGAAAAGGAAGGATGCTGCTGGTTTAATAGCATTAGAACATGAAATACCAGGGGAAGTTTCAAGTTATAAGGTTAACTTAGGTGGAATGACTGGTGTTTCGTTTGTACTTGAAGATACTGGCGGAAATAAGCATATTGTTACATTTGACCAAAGGACTGGTATTTAGCCAAGTTTTATAGAAAGTTTATTAGAAGATGGTGATACTATAGCTGTTAGTGAGAATGGGACTTTGAGAAAAACAAAAGAGTAGTTTTTAACTGGTTTAAACACTATAGATAAAAAATACTTTGTTAAAATAGGGAAAGACTCTGGTTATTTAAGAGGAGTTATTATGTTATACGAAGATTACTTACGATTAAAAGAAAAAGATAAAAATGGCGTATTAACAATTGTTGAAATGGGATAATAAATAGTTAATAAATAATTTCATAAATAGGGGGTTGATGTATGGTTTATTATATAACAATAAATAACGATTATAAGGTAAAAGATCCTTCAACTGGACTAGCACAAGTAACTCCAGTATATGTAAGAGATGGAAGGATACAAGATGCGTAGACAAGATTAGTATTTAGGAATGGAGTTACGACTAAAATAAATACCGATAGTTTACCCGGTAAAAAACTACCTGAATCTATAGAAAGAATGATAGAGAAAGGTATATTAAAGGTTGTAAAGAAAGAAAATCCACAGAAGGAAAAAGAAAATAAAATACCGATAAATATAGGTAAAGAAAAAGAAGAAGAAAAAGGAGAAGAAAAAGAAGAAGAAAAGTTAATGATTGTTGATTATTCTTCAATGCTAAAGAAAGATTTAAAAGAAGAGCTAGATAGAAGAGGAATACCGTATGATGAAAATGCCTTAAAAGAAGATTTGATAATGCTTTTAGAAATGGATGATAGCCAGAGGGTTTAATAATTAATTTTAGAAATCGGGGGGTTAAAAAATGTATATAGATTATAATTTCTTATTAAAAGAACTTCCAGAAGAGTACAGAGATTTATCGGATGTTATAGATTACAACTATTTCATTGAGTTAGCATCGATTAAAATTGATAGTCTTTTGAAAGGCGAGTATTATGACTATGATTAGGGCAAAAAAGTAAAATTTGATAAAGAAGACCCCCCTTTTATTATTAAATCATTAACTTAGGTTTTAACTGCTAAATATATTACTGATTTTTTCTTAAGAGGAACAAGGATTTCAGCTGGTGGTGCTATTAGACTTTATGGTCTAGAGATAAGGTATAACGGTGATTAGTCTAACATGTAGGCATACAGAGACTTGTTTACTGAAAGATTCAAAGATTTATTACAAGTAGCGTTAAATACTAAAAATCTATACTTATATTCTACTGATTATGAGTTGTCAGACAGTGAATTAGGTCGGTATTTAAACTATGATGTGAGATATAATAAATAGCAAGATGGATGGTTTTAGCCATGAAACAGATGATACGTACTGTTTTACTGAAATGGGGCGGGAAATATAGCGTTATACCATATCAGTTTGAAGCAACGTATTCAGATCGGTCTAAAGAAGAGCAACCAGCGGTAGACACATCCTTTGATTATATAGATATAGATGTTAGCAGTGACAGTTCTACAAACATTGATGTTTATGATATCCCAAGGTTAAAGCCAGATGAAGATAATATTGATAGTTCTATTAAGAGAAGAGATTCTAGCGGGAAGATAATAAAAGTTCTTGGAGCGATAGTAGATGTTAAAAATAATACGAACTTAAGGTTAAATGAGTTGGGGGTTATTCTCGACGGATAGGATACATTATTTATTTCTATGGAAAAACTGAATGTTGGAGATAGGATACTGGTTGGTGATAAAATAACTGTAGAAAATTATCATGGATACTTATATAAAATAGAAAAAACAGAATAGTCGGTATGGGAAAATGGCATTTTAACAAACTGTAAAATAAACGGCGACGAACTTTTACCAGAACTTTTTAATGTTATTTATGAACCACCTCATACACAGTATTCTATAGAAAAAATAGATAAACAAGTTATTAAAAGCAATACAGTTATATACTTATATAACGTTGATGAAGAAGAAGTTAGTAATTTTGATTTTAGGGAAGTGATATTTTGATAACTACAACAGTTGATAGCCTTTAGAGATTTTTAAGGAAATATATAGATTATAAATAGAAAGTAAAAGAAGTGGAAGTATCGTCATTAAAAGTAGATAAAAATGGCAAATACTTTCTTATAGTAGAAAATGATCCGCATAAAACAAAGAATTTTATTTGTAATGTTTATTCTATAACAGATTCTAAAGGATTTGAGTATTAGATTCCTAATATACCAGATAGTCCTACAGATTGGAATCCAATAATAAATACAGGAGATAACAGCAGCATTGGTGTTGTTATTCCAGGCAATACTGATATATAGAAGCAAGGTGTATAGCCGTTTAGGGTTAAATACTAGATTTCTGGGATGTATGATTCTATAATACATGGTGTTCCTGAAGAGGCGAGGGACTATGGTATATCTATAAACTTAGGGTTAGCTACTAAGAATAATAGGTATTTAGGTAATGAAGAAATGAGGAAGTATTATAGCGGTATACAGAGTATAGATGAAGAAACATTTGTTAGATACATCCAGGTATATGATGGAATAATATTGTTTTATATATGGTAGAATAGTGGGTATGAAAGGGATAGGTTATTAGATAGCTTTTTAACTATAATAAACTGGAAAAGTGAAGAGTTGTCTAACATAATAAAAATGGAAATAGCAGAAATCGCGGGTGAAAATGAAGAAAATTTCGGGAAATAGTATTTATACTGTGTTAAGGCAAATTATTATGATTTAATTAATTCTTATTATGAGTATTTCCAAGATACATCGCAAATAACATCTATAGATACGCAGTTAAGTATACATGTTGGTAATTTGATAGAGGTAAAAGGTAAATTATCTGGGATGGAATTAAAGAAAGAAGTTATAGAAATAGAGAATAATTTTATTAATCATCCGTTGGTAGAGGGTTATATTAGCGACATATCTGTTTAGGCTGATATGTTCTACACATATGAGACACTACAATATAATGAAGATTATAGCACATTAAATAAGAGATAGTTGGTTTTTAGTGTTGAAAATGTTTTAGATAATTATAATGTTAATAGAATAAGTAAAGTTGAGTATATGGGTAAAGAATTAGAGTATCAACTTATTGGTAGTGATCTTTATGTAATAATAGAAGACGTTATAGATAGACCAGATTTTTAGCAATCTATTATGATGGAGTATTTAGTCCGTGAGTTCAACAATAAATATGAAGTAGATTATGACAACAATACTATAAGTATTTATGAAGACAACATTTATAAATAGTATGTAGCGATAACGTATTTATATAAAGAGTTATAGTTAGAAGATAAAAATATAATTGAAAAGATAGACATCGTTGTTAGCTGATATAATATATTTGTAAACTGTTGATTGCTTGGTAGATTATATTTTAGGAGGTAGACATGATGTTTTATAAAAATATACCAGGAGTAAATATAAGTGTAAATGAAGTTGGTTTAATGGAACTTTAGGCTGAAGAACAACAGCAAGGTGTTGATTTTATACAGCCGAGAAATATGGTTATTGTAGGTACCGCGATTGATGGAGCTAATCCTGTTGGTTAGTTTACAAAATTAGGTTATAATACAGATAATAACGCGCTTGACTATTTAAATGCTAAATCTATTTATGGAAACGCCTATGAAGAGTATATGGTCAAAGATGTCAAATATGAACAAGGTAGTATGACACTAATAGACAAGAAAGAGGTTAGATTAACATCTAATTTATTAAAAGCTATAAAAATAGTAGCAGACCAAGGTGTAGAAGAAGCATATACTATGAGGTTGAGAACGGAAGAATAGGATATAGAAAAATCCGTTTATTCAACTGACGGAGGAACGTTCACAGAAGTTACGAGCGAAGAAGAGCATATATAGGATATAAAAGACGGATTTGGTAATTATAATAGAAAGTTTATTAACTATTTATTTAGTGTTCAAATGACAAGTGATTTATAGTTTGATTTTAGAGCAGCTTCTATGTAGGATTTTGAAAATTCTTAGGGTAGTGCTAACGATCCGTTTTTAAGTGGCCAAAATAGAAGTATAGATAATACAGATCCTTTAGTTACAATACAGTTTAAAGCTGACTTTAAAAATTTTATTGACAATGACGCAGAACAGACTATTGAAATAGAAACATTATCAGGTGATAGTTATTCATTAAAAGTTGGCGGTAATAATGATGATGCTATGTTAGTTATTAGAGTTAATATATCGCCTAATGGTAGTTTAGGTACTTAGTTAACTCCTATCCTAAAAGTAGCTAATGGAAAAGAATATGGTTTATAGAGAATAAAAATAGGTAATAGTGCTTGGATAGATGATATAATAAATAAAGTTGTAAATATAAGTGAAAGTAGTTATAACGTGACAGAAAACGATATTATAGCTGCCGATATTTTAAGTTTAAGTAGCGGGTATAATGTAGACATTTATCAAGTTCCAGAAGATTTTTCTACAGATGTAAGTCAGCTAATAACATTTAAACCTGTTGAGTCTAAATAGGGAAAGTTAGTTAGAGAAGATGTAGACACTTTATTCTTCCTCTTATTAACAAATCCAAGCATTTATTATATTGTTGTTGCTGATGAACTTTCAAAATATAGTGTTGTGGTTGACGGAGAAGAGCATCAGTTATATGATTATTTAAGAATGAAGATGGACAGCATGTATGATTTTGAGAACAGAGAAGGCATATTATTCGCTGGTGTTGACAAGACTGTAGTAGCGAATTATCATCCTAATAGACATATGGTATTAGTAGCGCAAGAAGCAAAAGTCTCATGGAATCCAAGTAGAACACAACTTGTTTCTACATATAAAGATACATTCTCTAGTGTTTATGATTCTATGATTGAAAGTCCTGCTATTTTAGCAGCGGCATAGGCTGGTATGGATAAGGCGTTTAGAGATCAGCCTGGTAATTTAGCTGATAGCACTATGGATCAAGAAAGAGTAAGGGTAAAGAGAGTTTTCGATGGTTCGGTTTTTTCACATGGAATAAAAGAATTGTATAATAGATATAATCCTGAAAGCGGATATATGTATGTTAGAAAAGATTTAGTTGAACTTCAAAATCTTAACACATTTGCGTTTAAAGAAGATAAGTCAAAGGGTATAATCACAGTTGTTAGAGATTTAACTTTTGCCGATCCTTACAAAAATCCTGGTTTAAAATTTGTATCTATAAAAGTTAATGCTGACGTTACTAGACAAAGATTAAGAAGTTAGCTAAGAGATTTTATTGGGAAAAGAAATAATCCTGCTGTTAGAACTAATATATTGGAAAAAGGAAATTATGTATTAAGATATAACAGAGACAATGACAGGATGTATGAGAGATTGCCCGACTTATTAGCAGAAGGATTTTCATTGAAATTTGATGAATAGAAGATGAATGAATACCCAAGACAATTAGGTAAGATTTTCTTGAACTGTAAGATAGTACCACCTTTTGCTATTCAAGAAATAAACATTGATGTTATTGTAGAATAATAGGATTAAATAATATCCCCGCCCTATAATCGGGGCGGGTTTTTAGATAAGCTGTTTAGGTGGTGTAATAAATGATTTAGATAGAAGAATATATTGCTAACAAGAAATAGTTGTATGATAGTACAGATATATACGGCAGCTGGCTATATATTAATCATAATATAACGCATACGGCTACGTTCACATAGACGTTCGGCGAGGATATATTAGATTTCTTAAGATATAATAAATAGATATCTTAGAAGATAACAATATAGGATGATGTGTTAAGTGGCACCCTTGAGTAGCCTATTGGCAAAATAAAAACAGATGGGTTTGGCCATAATATAAGTATAGATTTTTCAAATGTATTTAATCTTATAGAAAGTATAAATATAGATTATAGAAGAGAAAATTATACTAGTGATTATGATGGCATGGTGTATTTTGGAGATGCTTATTCATTATAGTATAATATAAGTGTAGAGAAGATAACAAATAATCCTAATATAAATTAGGACAAAGAATTTGATAACATAAATAATATTATAAAAGATGTTTTGTTCTTAGATATAGATATTGAAGATATAAATGAAAAGAGACAAGTGTCTTATAGCAGGGGCAACTATGTAGAAACACGCTATTATTTCTTATATTTTTCATAATTAATGTGATATGTTTTTAGTTTATTTGGTGATCGGGATGACCAATCACTTTATGGTTTGGTAGTTAGCTGACAAATTAAGAAGACCAATCGTTTTTTGGACCGATAATCCGCGGTTTAATATGGTAATTAAAAAATGTTAAGCCCTTTGAAGATTGTTAGATTACGTATGAAAGGAGGCAATGGATAGATTGTATTTTATCTGTGATCTAAAACAGATATTTTTACAATCGATTCCGTAAAATTTATGGCTTTAGAAAGAAAATCTTTGCTTATTAATTATAACAGTTCATCGGACATGTAGATTTACCCGCATTTGAACAGCATTAACTTTACGCATGATATAGAAAGGATAGAGAGACAGTATTTGAAAGGAAGAGCATATAGCCCAAAAGATTTATTAAAGTTTAAGCATCAAGATAGTATTTCTATATCTTTTGATGGTGATATGTTCTATCCAGAAATAGCAACTAAAGATAACTATGGTAAATTATTTACCTTTAATGGGTAGGGTAAGAGGATAACTCCATTTTTATTTACATGGTAGGAAAACTCCTTACCTAGTGCTGTAAGCGGATTATATCCAATATTGCCAGTTGATAGTAATGGTAATCGAGTTTATTATATTACGCAAGAAGTAGATAACAGAATAAGTAGAATGATTGATAATTATTTAGTTTTAGTAACACCAAATCAGGCAATGTAGATAGATGACATAATAATAGAAAACTAGACATTCACAATAGATGCTGAAAGTATGGTGCTTAATGAAAGCTATGATATGAGAGGAACTGGGACAGATTGGGTTGGAAATAAAGTAGACGCACCAGATTAGAACAACGTAATGATGTACCAAGATTTTGATAATCTATCTTCTTATAAATTATCTGCCTTAAAGTTTAACACTGTTAAATAGTCGCTTAACTATGATGGCGGATCATGGATAGCGCCGTTTGTTGATATGTCATTGTCTCTAGATTATGCTATAGAAATCAATGATAATTATATAAATGATGTAGAATAGTCAAAAACAGAACTAAACCCAACGTAGACGTTAAACTTAACGCTGGTTGACGATAGTTCTTAGGATTTTAATTACATGATGATGTAGAAAGATAAAGATAATGGTTTAACTAAACTTCGTGGTGCTAAAATAGAGATGGAAGTAAGGAAAGATAACAATAGCTTTTTTGGTTTTAATCCAGGTCGTATTTCTATTGTAATGGAAATAGGCGATAATTCTATATCATAGATAGAAACATATTCTTATGAAACTTTAGAAAGAGGGTATACATAGGATGGGACACCTACGTTTACTATATCTTATTCATTACCTTCTTTTGCTATAAGTATCAAGGAGGTATCATGACGTGAGTACAACATCAGTTGTTAGATATAATGAGTATGGGAGACCTTTATTTGGTGTAGATGAATAGTCTGGGCTAAATCAGCTATTATTAACTAATTATACATATAACGATACTACGTCTATAAATAATTTCCATTATTTTGGTGGCTAGGTTAGTGGTGCTGACAAAATCGGTAAAAGGATAGACTATCAATATGGCGACAATACATATAATGTGGATTTTGATGGAGATATGTCAACATCTGGGAGCGAATTGGCATAGTTAATGGTTTATAGTTTATAGCTTGAAGAGAAATTCCCGGTATTTTAGGTATCAAAATATATGAATCAAAATATAGATTTAATTTTTAAGAATTTTCAAATGTCTTCCCTTAACATTACTATAGGAACAGATAGGGTTATTTAGTATTCTGTTTCCGGAGAAGGTACGTTAGAAACAGGAGAAAATCTTATAGCTTCTGGAAACATTATAAATAATGGTACTTTGCCGGTATAGTATTGGAGCGATGGACCGCTAATAGACTTACCGATAAAATTAATAAATTCCGACGTACCTAGCACGGAAGTCTTTGATGGTTTATCTGGGTTCAAAATAACAGATTTTACACTAAACTTTACTAACAATGTGGCTAATACGTAGTATACTTCTAAAGCCAGATTAGTAAACCCAAATAATACTTCTAACGATGCCAAATTAACGATAACATATGAAATAGATAATTAGAATGCCTATAAAGTATATTCACTACAATCTATAGTAGATAGAACAGAAGTAATAGCTACATTTGGGGGGAAAGATGCGAATGGCGTCCCTAGTACAGTTTCACGCATAGTTATAGGCAATAAGATATAGATAAACTATGAAAATGATTCAACGCAAATAGGAATAGTATCAAACATAACTGAAAATATGTCTGGTGGATAGATCGGGACATTCACACTAGAAATAACATTATCGCAATCACAAATTAAGTCAATAACTTTAGTATAATCTGTTATCAATAAAACAATCAATTTATGGTTTGGTGGTTAGCTAAGTTAAAATTTTGATTGAATTTTTATAAGGGGGAGTTAAGTAATGGCTTTAATAAACTTAGACGAATTAATAAAAGGAACTAAAAAGATAGTAAAAATAGAATCAAAGGCTTTGGGCGGATCTATAGAGGCACATAAAATACCTGCTTAGCAAATAAACAGCTTGGTAAACAAGGCAAAGGAACAGGCAAGAAAAAATATAGCTAAACAGCTAGACATAACACCTATAGAACTTATTTCGCTTATGTCCCAGAATGAGGAACTGCGGGAAGAGGTTGATTTAGAGTTTAGAACATTATTAGCTATTGAGATGGTAAAAGCATATACCGCTGGAACGCAAACTGAAATTACTGATGAAATCGCACAAAACTTATCGCAAGAGGTTTTAACAGAGATAATGAATGCCATATTTGAGAAATTTGGCGCGGAAGAAGGTACAGATAGCGACAAGGATGATGATATAAAAAACTAATAAGAACAAATCCAACTGCTAATTTGATATGGCAAGTCATGTATAATTTTAAGTATACCTTTGAAGAAGTGGGGAATATGACAAGCGAACAACTTATGTTTTTATTACAAGGATATATCTTAATGAAAGAACAAGAATAGGAAGCTTTAGACAAAGCAAAAAACATCGGCAGACATTGACTGCTGAGAAAATAGAATTTTTGTTTATAAAAATGGTAAATAATACCAATGTCTATAGGGTTTGGTAATTAAAAATAATCGGGGCTTAATGTCCCGATTTTTTAGTTTATAGATATGAAAAAAATTTAGTATTTATGAAGAACTTGTTGCTTGGCAGATTAGGTTTAACATTTTTTTAATAAATATGATATAATAAGTTTAGAAAGGGGTGGCAGCTCATGAAAGAGATAGATACTATTTCTAGCTTTTATCTTTCGCAGGGTGTTAATATATAGAATAAATCTAATTTATTTGATTAGGATTAGAATTTTATATATTCTGGAACAATCAATTTCTATATAACTAATCAACCGCATTTATTAAATCTTTTATATACAGACATATTCGAAACTTTTTAGAAGATGCCATTCTTAGTTTTTATTAAAAATGGAGATCTTTATTTTAGTGAGATAACGCTAGATAATGGGTAGGTATAGCAACTAGATAAAATAATAGGTTTTCTTAATTATAAAACTATGCTATATAGTTATAATGATAATATATAGGAAGTAAATATTGCTAAAAATGTTTATGGTGTTAATGAAAATGATTATATTGGTTTATAGGCCATAACAAGTATTCAGTTAAATGGTAGCAGTAATGTGTTGTCTGTTACTATTAATATATCTTTTTTATCATAGATAAGTCTTAGAGATAAAAGTTATATTATAACAAAAAGCAAAGAAGAAAAAAGCGAACAAACACTTTATTTTTATTTTAGACAAGGGAATAATTAGCATTTTTCATGTATAGAAGATTCGTTGTAGCTAAGATATATATATACATATAGTATAGGATCTAAGTTTTAGTACAACTTTGATTTAGACAGCAAAATGTTTTTATATAAACCAATTATATATTATGGATATGGTAATAAAAATCTATAGATTTCTTCGCAATATGATATTTTAAACGAATATAATATTACAAGTTATTTTATTAACCAGCAGGATGTTGGCATATAGATTACAATGGATAAATATTTTAGTGATGAGATGTTATTTATAGATTTGAAAGATATATATAATATATAGTTTTCCAATCATTTGAATACGAAAACATTTACTATAAGATAGGGAATACCTAGGATCGGGCGGAAGATAGAAATAGGAGTTGATAACTAATGGCTACTAACTTATCATCATTAGCCACACAGGGAACGAGAGCTTTTTCATATACTAAGAGCAAAGTATATGATAGTGAATAGTTTGATCAACTTACGGAGAATTTAGCACAACTTACATTCCAATATGAAGAAATGGGGAATTAGGCTATAAAATTAGTTAATGCTTATGGTGATCTTAATTCTGCCGCATAGAACAGGTTATCTACATTATCTAGTGAGATAGAAATGTATGGTATTCTATCAATTGCTGCTGTTAGTGCTACAATATAGATGATGGATATGGTTTCTTCACTAGAACAACAATAGCAATAGGTTGAATCTTTTACATCTGGATTGGAATAGTTTGAAAAGATTGATGTTATAACAAGTGCTTTTGATTAGGCTTATAAATCGATGGTATCGGCTAGCGATATTGTATAGAAAGAGAGATAGTTGGCACAAACTGGTTTAGAAAAAGCAAGCGTACAGCTTGGTTAGGAATTGGCTGCTAGATTAGCAACTGCGACAGCCGGCAGCATGGAAGAAAGTACTGACATTATTATTAAACTTCTTAATGCTATGAACATACCATTAGAAGAAATGTCTATGGCTGTTGATTATGTTGTAGCTTAGGTCAATAAAACAAACTTAGATACTAAGCAAATAGCTGAAACTCTTAAATATACAGCACCTGTTTTTGGCCAAATGAATATATGGGTAAATGAAGCGATGGGTATGATCGGTGCTCTAGCACAGTCTGGTTTAACTGGTTCGCTTATGGGAACTTCTATAAGAAGGATTCTTCTACAATTGGCTACATTCCAATCAGAGTGGGGAACTGGTTCTAAAATAGATAAGTATTTACAACAATTATTCCCAGAGGGACTTAACTATTTTGGTCCTGGCGGTACAATTGATGTTATTGGCGCTTTTAAAACTATGTAGAAAAATATAGATAACTTGGATGTCAACTTAGCGGCATAGATGAAAGATTTATTTGGTCAAAGAGCTATACAGGCTGTATTGCGTTTATTAAGCACTGAAGATGGGGAATTAGTTATATCAAAATATGTTCAAAAAATTACCGAAGGTGCTGAAGGATATACTGAAAGAAAAGCTGATGAAATGATGAGTACGTCATAGTAGGCATTCAAGGTATTAGCAGATAATACCCAGCATATAATAGTTGATGCGTTTAAGCCGCTTACCAATATAACATAGAGCCTATAGAATTTAGCCAATTCACTTTTATTAACATTAAGGGGGAATACTGAAGAAGCTGCTGATCAGCTGAAAAGATTTACAGAAAATGTTAAAGAATAGGGTAAAAGTATGTTTAATGTTAAAGAGCCTTTTGGGTCTACTATTGGTATTGTAGGCACCGGTCTTATTTCTGTATAGTTAGCAAAGATTATAAGACCATTTATTGGAAGCGTTAAAAAAGCTTTCCATTAGATTTCTTCTAGAGGCGTTTAGGAAAGGACTGTTAGTAGCTTAGGGCTTTTTGAGCCTGGAGTAAGGCATGAAATTAAAGTACAAAGAGGTGCGTTAACTGGCAAGTACGGCGAATAGTTTAAGAAATAGGTAGCTGGATAGCCATATGAGTTTCAAGTAATAGAAAGTAAAGAAGAAACTTAGTTAAGAAAATCAGACATAAAATAGATAATGAAAAGTGATAAAGTGAGTAAGGCTTTTGTAGAATATTTGTAGTAGCCAGAATCTATAGAGAAACAGAGATAGCTTTAGACAGAAATACATAGTGGATTTATAACTAATGCTATTGATAGGTCGGTATATATAGGTAAAATATACGAAGCTATTCAGTAGTTAAATTCGGCGATTGTAAAGAGATATACTGAAAGTCAACTTAGTAATATAGGGCAAGGGTATGTAGATGTAGATAAAAATTTAGCAAAAATATCACAATTTTTAATTTCTGCTAGAGATGTTGAAAGTGTTTTGGACGCTTATGTAGATAAAGTATTTTCTGGTGGTATAACTGCTAAAAGTAGTATAACTGAAGTTAGGCAAAGATATGAAAAGTTTATAGGAGAGAATTTATTTAATCCTGAGATTTTTGATGATAAATAGCTAAAGACTGCTATTTCCAAGTTAAAGATTTTGACTTAGATAGAAACCGGTCAATTAGACGAATTGAGAGCTAGTACTGGATAGTATAGTAATGATTTAAGTAAACTTCAAGAAAAAATAACTAAAGGTTTTGATTATACAAGAATACTTCCAAAGCCAATGACTCCTGAAGAGAGAGAGTACCTTGGAAATATAGGTGCTTATGTAGATCCTGGGTCGTTCCTTCGTAACCAAAAAAAAGAAATACGACATTTCTAGAGTTTCGCAGACCCTATAACTAAGAAATTATTTGGTTTTTCATATAAAGCAGAGGGATAGGAAGTTATAAAGATAAAAGGAGAAGAACCAAAACCATATGACATGGTTGTGCCTAGAACTATTTTAGCTGGGAAAAAAGTTATTCTTGGGCCAGAGAATAAAGAGTTTGCTAAATAGTATCAAGATCTTATAGAAAGTGTAAAAAAATATGAAGAAGGGATAACGTATGAACAGCTATAGATAGAATAGGAAAAGTCTGGCTATTAGAAGCTATTAAGAGCTGCTATATAGAAATATAGCCCAATAGATAAACAGCAACTATTAAAACTAGGTATAACTTCTGGTGAGCCTAATGAATAGAACTTAAAGGTTAGCGATTTAATGTTTAGGGCTTTATATGCCGGAGAGAGTAAGGCAGAAGTAAGAAATATAGCTGGATTATATGGGCAAGTAGAAAAAATGTAGCTTGCGGGCGGGACAGAGTTTGTTGAAATTTTTAGAAAGAATATCGATGATTTCTTACAATAGGCCGAAGAAGGTACTCCACAACATGATTATTTAGAAAATTTAAAAGGTTTAATGCTTCATGAACAATATGGAATACTGACAGAGTAGGCTAGGACTAGACTTATATCTGGATTTGAAGGATAGGAAAATTTTCAAGAGCTACAAGATAAGGTACAGCGATTAATCAAAGCTGATATAGATAGTTTACAGGGTAATGAATTAGAGTTAAGGAAAAATATAGATTATATCTTAAAAATGTCTGGGTTAGAGGACAAAACCGGCTAGAAAAGTATTGACAGAACTTCTAGATTACTTTAGTCAACAATATAGCATATGGGTATACAAGAGCATAATGTTGATTATATGAAAAATATAATGAAAGATACATCATTTAGCGAAGGTCAATATGCTTTACAGAAAGAGACTATATTTAAAGAAATTTTTCATGGTGGAACAGAAGATACTACAAAGAAAGCTACTTCTGGTATAGAATAGTTCTTTACTTTATTATAGGGAGAAATAACAAAGCAATAGGATTAGTCGTAGATATAGTAGCAGCAACAATTACAAGAAGC
>CZCB01001886.1_pt1 | contig 17324 bp, 14 predicted proteins | sample 591991 | NCBI WGS metagenome assembly CZCB01 (sample SAMEA3556809, study PRJEB10932) | anaerobic digester metagenome | reverse complement strand
CACCGGCTCCCAGCGGAAGGCGTTGAGCGGCGGGAAGGTCTCCACGTTGCCCACCGGGGTCGGCTCCGGCGTGGGCGAGGCCTCCGGCTCGGCCGGTCCGGCTTCCGGCGGCTCAGTTTCGACCGGATCCGTCGCCGCAGAGGCCGGCGGTTCGGTGGGCAGCGGAGCGCCGGAGGCTTCCTCCATCGTCGGCGAGGGCAGCGGCGCGGATTCCGTGCCGGGCGCGGCAGAACAGGCCGCCAGCAGCAGCGCGGCCAGGGCCACAAGTGTTAGGGAGCGGGCATAAGCGGACATCCTGTACCTCCTCAATCCATTATAGCGGGAGATGCAGGCCGGGCCCCGCTCCGGGAGCGGGCAGGTTATCAGGCGGGCGCGTTCAGCGGGTGAACATGCGCCGCCGGCGCCAGTTGATATAGGGGCTGGCCAGCTTGCGCAGGTAATACTTCCACACGAAATACTTCCACACGATGGGCGCGAAGCGCGAGCCGCCCTCGCGGTAGTGCACCCGCAGCATATCCGGCCAGCAGCGGTCGTCGGCGGCGATGGTTTTGGCGCCGGAGTGCAGCCGGAAGTTGGCCCACAGGCGGGGGTAATAGTCCAGCGGGGCCAGCTTCGCCAGGCGCACCCACAGGTCGTAGTCCATGGCGAAAAAGAAGCTCGGGTCCAGCGGCCCCACCTGCTTCCACAGGCTGGCCCGGAAGAAGGACGCCTGCTGGGGGATGTGCACGTAGCCGCGCCGCAGACGGCGGTAGTCGGTCTGCGCCGCGGGAAAGCGGCCGATCACCCGGCTGTTTTCGTCGATGTAGTTGCAGTCGCCGTAGACCATGCCCGCCTGCGGGTGCTGCTCCAGGTAGGCCACCGCCTCCGAGACCGCCCCGGGCAGGTAGGTGTCGTCCGAGTTGAGCCAGGCCAGGATTTCGCCGCGGGCGCGGGCGAAGCCCTTGTTGATGGCGTCCGTCTGCCCCTGGTCCGGCTCCGAAACCCAGCCGGCCAGCCGGTCTTCGTACTTTTTGATAATCTCGACCGAACCGTCGGTCGATCCCCCGTCGATGATCCAGTACTCCAGGTTGGGGTAGTCCTGCCCCAGCACCGACTGGATGGTCTCCTCCAGATAGCGGGCCTGGTTGAAGGACGGGGTGACAATCGAAACGAGCGGCAGCCCGGTCATGGCATTTCCTCCAGCGAAGCGCGAATGGCGCTCACGCCGTAATATTCGGCGGCGCAGCGGTTGACCCAGCTGTCGGGGTCGCCGCCCAGTTCCAGCAGCCCGGCGCGGCTGTCCAGCTCGCGGATTTCCACCACGTCCGCGCCCACCGCTGCCTGGCTGCGGATGGCGGCGTCGCGCACGTCCCAGGTCTCTGCCCACTGGCGGTCGGCCGAAGCCTCCGGCAGCGCCATCCAGCCGGCGCGCACCGGGTACAGGCTCAGCGCGGCCATGCCCATCAGCGAGATTGCCAGGGCCAGCTTGCCCCTGGCCACGCCGCGCCAGCCGGCCAGCCACCAGCCCGCCGCCAGCCCGCCGGCCATCAGCGCCATCACCAGCGTGAAGCGGCCCAACACCAGCGCGCGCGGCTCGGGGTAGGCGCTCTGGGCGTACGCGCTGGGCGAGACCACCGCCATCACCAGCAGCAGCGTGCAGGCCAACAGCGCGGCCAGGAACAGCAGCATCCGCCGGACGGGCGTCCGGGGGGCTTCCGGCGTGTTCAGGCGCAGCGCTCCGCCGGTAAAGAGGGCAAACAGCAGCAGCGCCGCGTGGGGCACCGGCTGGGTACGCAGCGAGTCGACCACAAAGGCCAGACCGTAGGTGACCGTCATGCGGGCCAGCTCGGGCAGGCCGGGCGGCTCGGGGAAGTGCACCTGGCGCAGCGCGTTGGCCGGGGAGACGAACAGCACCGCCATCGCCAGCAGCGAGCCGGCCAGCAGCGTCCCCACGAGCAGCAGCGACTGTTTGCGCTTGCTGCCGCGCATCAGCAGCGCCGCACCCAGGAAGGCCAGCGCCCAGATGGTGGTCTGCAGCGCGGCGTAGGTCTCCGAAGCGCCCCCGCCCAGGTAGGCCAGCCCGAAGGCCGCCGGGAAGACGAACCAGGGGTCCCAGCGGCGGCGCAGGCAGCTGAGCCACAGCGCCCCGGCCAGCAGCAGGAAGATCAGCGGGGTGGAATAAGTCAGCAGACCGGAGCGCCAGTAGAAGGACTGCAGGCGGTTGGGGGCCATCAGCACCAGGAAGAACAGCGAGGCCAGCGAGAGCAGCGGGCCGCTCAGCCAGGGCAGCTTCGGCCACAGCGTCATGCGCAGCTCAAACAGCAGCAGCGCAAAACCCAGGAACAGCAGCCCCAGGTTGACCGCCGGCAGCACCTGAATGGCCTTCGGGCCAAAAGCCTCGCTCAGGCTGACCAGCAGCATCACCAGGTAGCGGCTGGAGGTAGTCTGGTAGAAGACCACCTGCGCTTCCCAGAAGGAATAGTCCTGCACCACCTGGGTGAAGCAGTAATCATCGGCCAGGTAGCGGGTGAAGTAGCCGGTGTAGCCGTAGACTGCCAGCGGCACCAGAAAGGCCAGCGCGCTCATCGAGATCACGTGGAGGGTGAACCGCTGCATCAGCCGGGAATCGGTCAGGCGGGAGAGAAGGTGTTTCATGTTCCATGTTCCAGCGAGGCCCATTGTACCCTGAAAACGCTCACGGCCGCAGGTCATAGACCAGGTAGCCCGGCCCCTGCGCGAAGAGCGGATAGCTTTCCAGCAGCTGCTTCAGCTCCGGCTGGCGCTCAAAGTCCTCCAGATGGGTGACCACAAAGAAGGCCTTGCCCTCGGTCAGCGCAGCGAACTCTTCGCGGGCCTGCTCCTGGCCGGCCAGCGCGCGCATCTCCAGATCACCGGTGGAGAACCAGTAGGTCGGGTTGAGGTAGCCGTAGTACTGCAGCCGCACGCCGTAATCGTCGAACAGCCCGATGACCGCGCCCGAATCGAAATTCATCTGCCCGGCCAGGCCGTACCACAGCGCCGGCTCGGCGCGGTAATCGGCCTTCTTCAGCGTTGAGCGGGTCTGGTACAGGCTGAACAGGCTGCCGGCGGCCAGCAGCGCCGCCAGCGCCGCCGAGGCGAATGCCCGCGGCCAGGCCTGGCGCAGCCCGTCATAGATCCAGGCCGCCAGCGGGGCCAGCCCCAGCGCCACCCAGGGAATGAGCGGCAGCTGGTAATAATCGTGCGTGGAGATGTGATAGGCGAAGGTGAAGCCGTAAACCAGATACCCGGCCAGCCAGCCAATCAGCAGGCCGCGGTACGGCTTTGAGCGGGCCAGCAGCGTCCCCAGCGCGGCCAGCAGGAACGGCCCCAGCCCGACGGTCTGGTCGATCTTCTGCGCCCAGCGGATGTAGAAGGCCGGGTCGATCCACAGGCGGGGGAAGAAGCGCAGGCTGTACTGCCCGCCCAGGAAGCCGGCCCCCAGCAGACCATACAGGTTGTAGGCCGCCACCGGCAGCGCCGCCAGCACAACGATGGCCCACAGCTGGCGGGTGCGCAGCGCCTTGCGCCAGGGCAGGCTGGCCAACACCAGACCGGCCGCCGCCCCGCCCAGCACAAACACGCTCACCTGCTTGACCAGCAGCGCCAGCCCCAGCAGCAGGCCCGCAGCCGCGGCCCGTCCCCAGGAGGGGGCGCGCAGCCAGCCGGCCAGCGCCCACAGCCCGGCCAGGATCAGCATCACCATCAGCGGGTCCGGCTGGAAGGAGCGCGAGGCAAAGACCGCATAGGGCAGCACCAGATAATACAGCGCCGCAGCCAGCCCGCCGGCCGGCCCGCTCCAGCGCGAGGCCAGCGACCAGAGGAACACCCCGCCCAGCAGCCAGAACAGGCTGGACCAGATCCGCGCCACCCACAGATGTTCCGACCCCATGGCACGATAAGTCCAGGCGACCAGCGTCTCCAGCACGGGCGGTTCGATGATGGCCTCGGCCTGCCCCATGGCCACCGCCCGCTCGCGCTGCCAGTCCGTATAATCTCCGCCGCCCGAAGCGGCGAACATCCCGCGGGAAATCAGCGCCGAGTGGAACTGGCGCGCCGGGTGAAAGTCCAGCGGAGGGTCGGTCAGGTCGTACAGGCGAATGGCCAGCCCGGCCAGAAAGATCAGCCCGAGCGCCAGAAAAACCGGCCAATGCCGCGCGGGCCGCTCAATCATTTCCAGTTCCTTTCTCCCTCGCCCGGCCGGCCAGCATCAGCCGCCGCCGGACGCCGCGGTACACGCCGCCCAGCCGCCCCAGGCCGATCATGCTCAGCACGGCGTAGACCATGCGGTGCCATTCCGGCAGCACGGTCGGCGCGTGAGCGGCCAACCCGCGCCCGTACGCGCGTAGCGCTTCGCGGGGCTGTCCCCCGTCCAGCAGATAGCGGGCGTTAATGCGGTGCGCCCCGGCCCACAGCTTGCGCCGGTTCATCCCGTAGGGGTCGTCCAGTCGCGGGTCCTGCTCCAGCCAGCGGGCGATGCGGTAGGCCTCCTCGCCGAAGCGGGCCGCCTGGGCGACGTTCTTGGCCTGGGGATGGAAGCGGGCTTCGGCCCACTCCTCACGCACGTAGCGCATGCCCCCATGGCTGGCCACCCGCAGCCACAGGTGGTGGTCCAGCAGCAGGTGGTAGGACGGGTCCAGCCCGCCGGCCTTCTCCAGCGCGGACCGGCGCATGAACACCCCCGGCTGCCCGAGGATGTGGAAGGACATCAGGTCGGCCAGGTCCCAGTCGTCGTAGCGCATCACGTTGATCAGCCGGCCATCGCCGTCGATGGAGCGCACGTCGCCGTAGACCAGCGCCAGGTCCGGGTCAGCCTGCAGCGCTCGCACCGCGCTGGCCACCGCACCGGGCAGGTAGGCGTCGTCCGAGTTCAGCCAGGCGACGATCTCACCCGTCGCGCGGGCAAAGCCCTTGTTGATCGCCTCCGCCTGGCCCGAATCCCGCTCCGATACCCAGCCGGCCAGCCGGTCGGCATACTTTTGGATAATCTCCACCGAGCCGTCCGTCGAGCCGCCGTCGATCACCCAGTACTCGATGCGCGGATAGTCCTGCTCCAGCACCGAGCGCAGCGTGTGCTCCAGATAGGCAGCCTGCTGGTAGGAAGGGGTGACGATCGAAACGAGCGGCAGGTCGGTCATGGCCTAGAAGAGCGAGTAGTAGTCCACCTTGGGGAAGACGGTCAGCTTCCCGCCGATGGTAGCGTCCAGCACCCGCCGGCCGGCGCTCTCATAGGCCGCGCGCGCCATGCGGTAGGAACGCTCCGAGGTGTCCAGGTCCGGCAGCTGCCAGCGGAAGCCCTTGCCGAAGTAGCCGGGGTCAAAATGGTTGGGATCGTCGCCCTGCGAGACCACGGTCGTGTTGGGCTTGCCCTGGGTCTGGAAGGAATGGTCCACCCCGATCAGGATCACCTCGGCGAATCCCAGGTAGAAGGCCAGCTGCAGCGCGGCGTAGGTGACCGTGGCCCCTTCCCACAGCCGCGAGCGGGCATCCTCGGCGAACTTCGGACCGGTGTAGGTGGTGTAAAGGAAGTACAGGTTCTCTTCCGGCTGCAGCCACTTACGCGCCCGCCAGGAGACGAAGCGCGGCATCTTCAGCGCCTGAATATCGGCGGCGCACTGCTCGATCACCAGATCGTTGATCGAGAGGTAGTAGCTGGTCTGGTAGCCCATCTGCGGGAAGGCCAGGTAGATGCGGTTCATTCCGATGGTGAACTCGTCCCGCAGCAGCGACAGGTCGGTCTGCTTCAGGCTGGGGCCGTTGCCCAGGATGAAGCAGCGCTCGCCGCGGTGGATGTCCTGCAGGGCGCCCAGGCGCCGCACCGTGTCCCGCCGCCAGGGGTGGAAAGCCGCCGCGGGCCATTCCCTGGCCCGGCCCAGCGCGTCCAGCGTCTCACGCCCGGCCCGCACCAGCGGAGCGGGCAGAATCCGTTTGAGGGTCTCGCGCGCGCTGCTCATTCGGTGCTCAACCTTGCGGTCGCGCCCCCGTCCACGATCATGGCCTGGCCGGTCATAAAGGATGACTGCGTGTCGTCAGCCAGGAAGTAGATGGCCCGGGCGATCTCCTCGGGCCGGCCGATGCGCCCGTTGACTGTCTTGCGGGCCAGATTGTCCAGCCGCTCCTCGATGGACGTGCCGCCCACATGGCCGCGGTCCATCCCGGCGCGCAGCATGGGCGTGTCCACCGCGCCGGGGAGGATGGCATTGACGCGGATGTTGTCCGGAGCGAACTCGATGGCCATGGCCCGGGTCAGCGCCAGCAGGCCGCCCTTGGAAGCGGCGTAGGCGGCGATGTTGGCCGAGGTGGCCACCGCGTGCACCGAAGAGGTGTTGACGATCGCCCCGCCCCCGGCCGCCTTCAGCAGCGGGTGGGCCAGGCGCGCCCCCAGGAACACCGAGCGCAGGTTCGCGGCCATCACCTCATCCCACTCTTCCACGGTGGTCTCCAGCATGGGCTTGGCCACCTGGATGCCGGCGTTGTTGACCAGCGCGTTCAGCGTGCCGGTGAAGGCCTTCGCCCGGTCGTAAATGGACTCCAGGTTTTCCGGGTGCACGATGCTGGACTGGATGAACAGGCCGTTTTCGGGAAAGTCCGGCCCGAACTCCTTGCGGTCCACGCCGATCACGCGCCAGCCGTGCCCGGCAAACACCTGCACGGTTGCCCGGCCAATGCCGCCGGACGCGCCGGTAATGAGAACAGTTCGCGTTGCTTCCATGATCCTCCTAACGAATTGTCAGGGTTCCGCCTGGCACAGCCCGGCCACCATGCGGGCATAAATCTCCGGGGAGGAGTAAGCCCCGCTGGAGGCCGCCAGATGATCGCACAGCAGCCGCCGCCGGAAATCGCTCCTGCGCACCTCTTTGCTCAGCTCGTCAGCGTCCGCGGTGCGGCCCAGGTTGTGGTAGGCCTCGATGATTGGCAGCCACTCCACCGGGTCCTGCGGGGCCAGGCCGAGGGCCAGCGCCTCGTCGCCCAGCGCGGCGGCGGTCTCCCATTCACCCTGCTGGCGGGCCAGGCTGGCTTTCTGGTAATAGTAACACCAGCCGTGCTCCGGTTCCAGGCCGAATGGCTCAGCCGGGGGGATGCGCTGCGGGGCGGCCGTGTCAATCGTGTCGATATTGGAGGCACGGGCCACCTCGCGCACGGTTACGTCGTCAAACTGGGTCAGCTCCACCTGGCGCCCGTCCACCACGTGCAGGCACAATCCGCCGCCGGGCAGCGAGGCCAGCAGGGTATTCTGGTAATCGTTGGTGAAATAGATCCGCCGCACTTCACGATCCAGCTTATCGCGGCGGGCCATGGAGGGCGCGGTATCGCGGTTGAGAATCTCCCCGCTGACCACCAGCAGCCCGGGCTCGGTCTGGTAAATGGCGTTGGCCGGCGCCCAGACTTCAAAGCTCTCCTGCAGGCGGTAGCGGTCGGGCAGCAGGGGCACCAGTGTGGTGCCGTATTTCAGCTGCGGCGCGCGCCACGCGAGCTGCCACCAGAGCTGCTTCTGGTAGGCCCACAGGTCGCGGTAATAGACGGCGTTGTTGTAATGGGTCAGAATGGAGACGGCGATCAGCAGTCCCACCGCCGCCTGCTGCCAGCGCGGGCGCAGCAGCAGGTGGATGCTGCCCACCACCAGCATGGCCACCCCGATGGTGGTGTGCAGGGTGTAGCGGTCCATCAAGTCTTTGTACTGGATGTGCCGGTTGGAAAGCACCACCGGGAAGATCGTGGCCAGGGTGAACAGCGCTCCCAGTGCGACCGCCTCCACCGCCCAGCGCTGCACGCCCGGCTCCTCCGGCTCTGCCCCTGTCTGGCTGCGCCGCACCCACAGGCGGTAGAGGAAGTACACCGCCAGCCCTGCCAGCGCCCAGCCCGCCCCGGTCAGAATATCAGCAAAGCTGGCGTTGATGGCCACCTGATTGAGCGGCACGCCCCAGGCCAGGTAGGCCGCTTCGATAAAATCACGCAGCGACTCGATTACCAGCCGCGATACCATCTCCACCGGCTCGCGCAGGTAGGCCAGCAGCAGCGAGTCGACGTTGGTGGTGCCGCGCATGCTCTTGAAAATGAACAGCCGCCAGTAGAGAAAGCCGCCCATGGGGATCAGGTAGAACCACCACTGGCTCAGGATGCGCAGCCCGGCCTTCAGGTTCAGCTGCAGCGGCCGCTGCCGGTGCAGCAGGAGGGCCACCAGCACCAGGCGGGCCACTTCCAGCCCGATCATGTACTCGTACAGGAACAGATAGGCCAGCTCGGTGACCAGCGCCAGCGCGATCAGCCCCAGCCGCCGCGGCCAGGACGGCTGCTGCACGGCCAGCACGGTGAACACCAGCGAGAACAGCCCCAGCGCGTAGCCGATCATGTGGTTGGAGAAGGTCAGCGCGATGGTCTGCTGCAGGAAACCAGGGTAGACCATGAACAGAACGGCCATGGCCGTCGTGGCCAGGCGCTGCCGCGGCCAGAGCAGCCGCACCAGCCAGAAGAAAGCCAGCCCGCCGGCCAGCCGCCAGGCAAAGGTGAACCACTGCCAGGCCACCGGGTCGTCGCCCAGCAGGCCGTAGGTCAGGTTGTACACATCGCCCAGCCGCGGCCGGTCCAGCGAGAACATGATGGTCAGCGGCGTCTGTGCGATCCTGCTCGTCAGCGGGTACCAGTCGTTGAAATAAAAACCCAGCTGCCCGCTGAGCGGCATGTAGGCCACCGCCGCCAGCAGCGAAATCACCAGCAGGGAAATGTAGACCTCTCGTTTCGCCGCGATCTTCCTGTCAGCCGGCATTGCTGTTACCTTTGCGCCAGCAGGTCGGGCAGGTCCGGGCAGGGGATGCCCAGCCCCTCAAGCAGATTGCGAATGGTGCTCAGGTGCACCCGCTCCCAGGCCGCCGGGCTGGAGTTGGAGTTGTGCGGCGCCAGCATCACGTTGTCCATGCGCAGCAGCGGCGAGGTGAGCGGCAGCGGCTCGACTTCAAACACGTCCAGCGCCGCCCCGCCGATCCGCCCGGCTTCCAGCGCGGCGATCAGGGCCGCCTCGTCCACCAGCGGGCCGCGGGCGGTGTTGATCAGCACCGCGTTGGGGCGCATCAGCGCCAGGGTGCGCTCGTTGATAATGTGGTAGCTGGTCGGGTTCAAATCGGCGTTCAGGCTGACAAAGTCCGCGCGCTGCAGCAGGTCCTCCAGCGTGGTCATCTCCACGCCGTTCTCCAGCACAAAATCCGGCGCGATTGGCTGGATGTCATTGCCCAGCAGGCGCATACCAAAAGTCCGCGCCCGGCGCAGCACCGCCTTGCCCACGTTACCCACGCCGATCACGCCCAGCGTGGCCTCGCTCAGGCTGAACCCGGGGATCTTCTCCCACTTCCCGGCCTTCATCTCGCGGTCCATCCAGGGCTGGCGGCGGGCAAAGGCCAGAATATAGCCCATCACGCTGTCCGAGACCGGCAGGGTGAAGGCGTTGGGCGTGTTGCGCACCTGAATGCCCAGGCGGGCGGCCGCCTCCCGGTCGATCGAGTCCACCCCGGTGCCCCACTTGGAGATCACCTTCAGCCGCGGCAGGCAGGCCTGCTGCACCCGCTCGGTGAAGCGGTCGTCGCCGCAGATGGCCCCGTCGAACTGGCCGGCCAGCGCCAGCAGGTCCGCCTCTTCCATGCGCTCGCGCACGTCGGGCACCAGCAGGTCAATGCCGTAGTGAGCCAGCACGGCGCGAAAGCGTTCGACGGTCGGAATCATATACGGGGCGGAGAGCAGTACAGTGGGCATCGTTCTTCCAGAAAGAATGGGGTGGGTATCGAGAGGATTATACCAGTGAATTCTTAAGACGCTGCGTGAGCATCAGGTCGGCCAGCTGAAAGCCGGCCTCGTCGTCGATGTCCTGCGCCTCATCGGGAGGGATCTCGAACATCAGCGGCCGCTCGCCGATTCGGGTACGGCGCTGCTCGAGCGTCTGGCGGGTGAACAGGTACAGGCAGGAGTTCTCCGCGTAGACCGGGGGCAGGTCCTGGGTACGCAGCAGGATGGCCGGGTTGTGGTTGATCGGCCGGGCCAGCTGATCCCACAGGCGCACCTGCAGGCGGGTGACGCCGAAGAGCGAATCGTAGATGGGGTACTGCTCCACCAGCGCGCGAATCCCGGCGGACACCGTCTCGGGGCGCAGCAGCGGGTTGGTGGAGTGCGTCTGCAGGTACAGGTCGGCCGGCACCTGGCTCACGTCGTACATGAGGATCTCGTTCATGGGCACGGTGTCGGCGCGCAGGTGTTCCGGCCGCTCCAGCACGCGCACCTGCGAGAAGTGCTCGCGGATGCCGGCGGTGATCTCCGGGCTGTCGGTGTCCACCACCACCTGGCTGATCTCCGGCACCTGCTGCAGCGTGATCAGTATGTGGTGGAACAGCGGCTTGCCCGCCAGCAGGCGGTAGTTCTTGCCCGGCACGCGCACCGAGTGGTGGCGCATGGGCACAAAAGCGACGATCCGTTCAGGTTTCATGACGGCTCCTCGGTTCAGGCGGAAGGCTCCCCGTGGTCGGAATACTGGATCGGCGCGACCGGGCGCGGGCGGTCCCCGCCGGCCGCGTTGTCCCCGGAGGGCGGGTAGTAGAAGGTCTGCTTGAGCTGCCAGGTCAGCGGGCCGGTCTGCCGGTAGCCGTGGTAGGTGCCCAGGAACTGGTTCCAGCGGAAGCGCCAGATATCCCGCCAGGCCTGCGCCAGTTTGCCCTCGCGGCTGGCGGCCAGCCAGTCCTGGCGACATTGGCCGTCAGCGCGCGCAGGAAGTCCGCAAAGCGGAAGTTCTCCTGGGGATAGATGGTCTTGAAGGCCATGCCCTCGCGCCGGTAGCGGTTGTAAATCCCGGACCAGGTCTCGTTGTGCACGTGGATGATCTCGGCCTCGCTCGAATAGGCCACCGCGTAGCCCTGCTCCTGCGCCCAGCGCGCCCAGGCCAGGTCTTCCAGACCGGGCAGGGTTTCATCGTAAGGATGCTGCTCCCACAGCTCCCGGCGAATGGCGGCGTTGGCGTTGTTGGAAAACGGGGTGGCCTGGCGCGGATTGGAGCGGTCCGGGAACCACTGGCGGAAGATCTGGTGCTCGCTGAAGTGCGTGCTGGCCGCGCCGCGCTGCTTGCCGTAAACCACCGCCACCTGCGGGTCTTCGAACGGCTCCAGCAGGCGCTCCAGCCAGTCGGGGTAGACCGGGTAAACGTGGGCCGAGGCCATCACCACCACCTCTGCCCGGGCGTGCGAGATGCCCAGGTTCAGCGAGCGGCCGAAGGTGAACTCCTGCGGCCGGATGGTGACCACCTCCACCGGGTAGCGCCGGGCGATGGCCATGGTGGCGTCAGTGGAACCGGAATCAACCAGAATGATCTGCACATCCTTAACCGTCTGCTGCATGATTCCGTCCAGCAGGCGGCCGATGTGCTTTTCTTCGTTATAGGCGCGGATGACGATGGAACAGGCAGGGCTCATTCGGGTAAGATAAATTCTTTCTGCTTCAGGATCCCATCCAGGATGGTGCGGAAGGTGGGCGAGTTCTGCGGCAGGAAGGCCTGCCAGGAGACATCCTTCGGCCGGACAAACCCCCGCCACACGCCGTCCTCCTCCAGCACATCATTGAACGGCAGGGATGAGCGGAACAGCTGGTAATACAGGAACTTGCGCGCGTTGCGCTGGTACTCCTCCGGGATCCAGACGGTCTGGGCCTGCAGCCATTCCTCGGCCTGCCGGCGGTGCTCCTCGGCGGAAGAGGGCAGGCACACCGTGGGCAGCTGCGTGTAGCGCGAGCGGCCGCCGCTCAGCACCGCCGCCCCCAGGATGGACGCCTCCAGCCCGATGGTGGAGTTGTACACCATGACGAACTTGGAGCGCTGGATCAGCTCGTAGGACGAAAGCGGCTCGGTGGAGGGCACGAACTCGACGTTGGGCAGCTGCAGCACCCCGCTGCGCTCCGCCCAGGCGGCCACCGTCTCGCGGCTGGCCTTGCCCGGGCGAGATTCGTCCGGATGGGCGCGCAGCACGAAGAGCGTCTCCGGGTGAGCGCGCATGATCTCGGCAACCTGATCCAGCCAGGCGAACATGTGCTCAAACAGCACGTTGGCGTGCTCCTGGCTGGTGTCGAAAATCACATTGGTAAAGACGGGCACGATCTGCTGAAAGTTGGCCGCCTTATCCAGCAGCGCCTGAGGCAGCTGCTTCATCTCCGGCCAGAACTTGATCCCCGCCATGGTGAAATCGCCCTTGAAGCGCTTGCTCAGGTAGGCGTCCAGGCGCTGATTGCGGGCCGCGTCCAGCTCGAAATCCGCGGGGATGTCCAGCGGGTAGGCCGTGGCCTCGCCGTAGGTGAAGAAGGCGCTGAAGGGCTGCAGCCCGACCTCGTGGGTGATCACCGGGATGGCGCGGCTGCGGGCGATGTGCGCGGCGACCGCCTCGGGATAGGCGATGCCGTTGAAAACCACCACCGCCCGCGGGTTGGCCTGCACCAGCAGGGAGGAAAACTCCTGGGCCACCCGCCAGGCCGAAAGAATGTACTGGCGGTACAGGAAGACCGTTCCCGGGGTATCGGGCAGGTGATACAGCCGCAGCGCCCAGCGCAGCGAGGGCAGCGTCAGCCGGCCGAGCGGCAGCCCGCCGTACTCGAAGGCCACCAGCTCGTCCAGCGAGAGTCCCTGCAGGCGCGCTTCCAGGTCGGGGTCCAGCTTGAACTCGTACCAGCGCACGTCCGCGCGGGTGTAAATGTGCTTGGATTTGGCCACGCACAGCTTGCACGGCGGCGGCTGGGAGGGGTCATCCCTGTTGGTGCCCAGCATGCAGCGGGTCAGCCCGGCCTTGCAGACAAAATGAATCACCGGCACGCCCTGCAGCCGCAGCGCCCAGCCGGTCATCAGGGCAAAGGCCGCGTTCAGGCTCATGCCCTCCAGCCGGGTGGAGGCGTTGTAGATCACCACCGGGCTGCCTTCCGGAGCGGGGGCGTGCCGCTCGATCTCCCGCGCCAGGCGCTCGGTCTGCCGGTCGCTCTGGCGGTGCACCCAGCGGCGCTTAAGGCCGTTGTGAATGCGGGGAATCAGGTTCAGACCCATCTAGTTCGACACCCTCCGCAGCTTGCGCAGCGAGGGCAGCTCGCTGTCGTACACCTTCTTGACCCCGTCGCCCAGCGCCTGCTCGGTGACGCGGATGTACTTCACCAGCCGCTCCAGGCCGCCCGGCTCCACCGAGGCCGCCTGATCGTTGCCCCACATGGCCCGGTCCAGGGTGATGTGGCGCTCGACCAGCACCGCGCCCAGGGCCACCGCCACCACCGAGGGCACCAGGCCCACTTCGTGGCCGGAATAGCCGATCGGGCAGGTGAACCGCGCGTTCAGCGTCTGGATCATGCGCAGGTTCAGCTCTTCCGGGTCGCAGGGGTAGGTGCTGGTGGTGTGGGTGATGATCAGGTTGTCTTCGCCCAGCAGCTTCACCGACTCCTCAATCTGCTCCATGGTGGACATGCCCGTGGACAGGATCACCGGGCGTCCGGTGGCGCGGGCGTGTGCCAGCAGTTTGTGGTCGGTCAGGCCGGCGGAAGGAATCTTGTAGCAAATGGGATTGAACTGCTCCAGGAAGTCCACCGAAGGCTCGTCCCACACCGAGGCGAACCAGGGCAGGCCGATCTCGCGCGAGTAGCGGTCAATCTCGCGGTACTCGTCGTAGCCAAACTCCACTTTGTGGCGGTACTCCAGGTAGGTGATGTAGCCCCAGGGCGTTTCGCGCATCAGCGAGCGCTGCTCGGGCGGAACGCACAGCTCGGGGGTGCGCTTCTGGAACTTCACCGCGTCCACCCCGGCCTCTCTGGCCACCCGCATAAGCTCTTTGGCGATTTCCACATCGCCGTTGTGGTTGATGCCGATCTCCGCCACAATGTAGGCGGGCTCGCCGGGCCCTACCATGCGGTCTCCAAGCCGGACTGTTCTGGTCATGAGAGGTTTTCACTCCTTTGAATTCGTTCGAGCACCAGCTCGCACAGCTCGCGCACCGCGCCATGGCCGCCTTTGCGCGCCAGCACCAGGTCGGCCCGGGCGCGTACGGCCGGCTCCGCGTCGGCGACGGCTACAGCGCAGCCGGCGATCTCGAAGCAGGGAAGATCGTTGATATCGTTGCCCACATACACCACCTGGCGGGGGTCAATGCCCTCCTCGGCCAGGTACTGGCTCAGCTGGGGTGCTTTTTTCCACTGGCCCTGAATGAGCGGAATCCCCAGCTTGCGGCAGCGGGCCGCCACGCAGGGGTTGGTCTCGCTCGACAGCACCAAAACCGGCACGCCGGCCTCGCGCAGCAGTTTAATGCCGGCCCCGTCCGCGCGGGAAGCGGCCACCAGCTCATTGCCGGACCCGTCGGTCCACACCCGGTTGTCGGTCATCACGCCGTCAAAGTCGAAGACCACCAGCTGCGGACGGTCCGGCAGCGGGCGGCGCGGCGAGGGCGTGACCAGCTCCAGCCCGCCGTGCAGCGCCAGCCATTCGTAGCGCTGCCAGTCGGACAGGGTGTCAATATCCACCGTGTAGCGCGGGTCGATGTGCACCGGCAGGATCACCGGGCCGCTCATCGAGCCCAGCTCCAGGATCACCTCCGGGCGGATGACGTCAATATGCCCGGTCTGCCAGTAGACCGGCGGAAGGGCCTGGCGCGGGGCGTTATAAGGCTCGGGGATGCCCTCCACCTGCAGCAGCGGGCGCATCTGGCCGGTTTCGGGGTCCAGCCGCCACATCTTGTGCGGGTTCTGGCCGGCGGGCACCACGCCGCGCACCGAGGAGGCCTCGGGGTGCTCCAGCAGCAACTTCACCGCCCGGTCCACCAGATCCGGCGGGCGCAACGGCGAGGTGGGGCGCAGCTGCACCACCAGGTCCGGCCGGTAGCCCTCCTGCCCGGCCAGCCAGGTCAGGGCGTGCTGGAAGACCGGCAGGTCCAGGGTCTGGTCCCCGGCCAGCTCGGCCGGGCGCAGGAAGGGCACTTCGGCCCCGTACCTGCGGGCGACGGCGGCAATTTCCTCGTCGTCGGTGCTGACGATCACCCGGGTGACCGTTTCGGCCTGGCGGGCCGCGGCGATCGAATAGGCAATCAGCGGGTGCCCGGCAAACTCGCGGATGTTCTTGCGCGGAATGCCTTTGGAGCCGCCGCGGGCCGGGATGATCGCCAGAACCTCGGGCCGGTCTACCATGCCGTCCAACCCCCGTCGACCACCAGGTTTGCCCCGGTCATGTAGCTGGAGGCGTCCGACGCCAGGAAGAGCAGCGCCGCGTCCATTTCGCCCACCTCGGCCATGCGCCCCAGCACGGTGCGGGCCGAGTACTGGGCGGTGAAGATCTCGTCATGCTGATTGTAGGTGCCGCCGGGGGTCAGCGCGTTAGCGCGGATGTTCTTCCCGGCGTAATAGGTGGCCAGGTAGCGGGTCAGCCCCAGCACCCCGGCCTTGGTGACCGAGTAATAAACCGGCTTGTAGGGCTGCTCCGCCTCGCCGGGTCGGCGGTAGATGCGCTGGTCCGGCCCCACCAGCCCGTAGGTGGAGCAGATGTTGATGATCACCCCGCTCCCCTGCGCCAGCATGGGCCGCACCGCGGCCTGCGCGCAGAGGAACATGCCGGTCAGGTTCACATCCAGGGCCTGCTTCCAGGCCTCCAGAGGGAATTCTTCAAAGCTGCTGCGGTGCTGGCCGGCGTGGGCGGTGTCGAACTTGGGGTCCATGGCTGCCGAGCACACCAGCACGTCCAGGTGGCCGTAGCGCTCCACGGTGCGGTCCACCATCTGGCGGACCGAATCGGGACTGGTGATGTCCACCGCCAGCCCGCAGGCTTCCAGCCCCTCGCCGCGCAGGCTTTCGGCGTGCGCTTCGGCCGCTTCTACGTTCAGGTCGGCCACCACCACCGCGGCCCCGGCCTGCGCCAGCGACCGGCAGAATCCCCTGCCCAGCAGGCCGGCCCCGCCAGTCACCACGGCCGCGCGGCCGTCCATGCGAAATTTTTCCAAAATGCTGCTCATGCATCCTCAATGCAGTGATCTGGTGTGAAATTCACCGGCTGAATATTGACCATTCTACCCCACTGCGGGGTTTTAAACCAGATGCCGCCCGCCCGGCCTCACGGCTGCGGGTAGCGCAGGATCACGCCCTGAAGGCTCTCGTGAAGGCACTCCAGCCCATCCTTGAGCGCTTCCACCCGCTGCACCGCCTGATCCCCGTAGAGCGGCTCGTACTGCTCGTAAATGGTGTTGAACAGCACCAGCAGCGCGTCGCCCTGGCGGAACAGCTGCTGGCCCAGGTCGTCGGTCAGGTCACCGTCCCCGTAGCGGGGGAAGTCCGGCAGCGGCACGCCGCGGGCCGGCTCCTCCAGCGGATAGGCCGCCCGCCCGGTGGCATAGAGCAGCCCCGCCGTCTCGTTGGTCACCAGCAGCACATCCTCGGGCAGCTCGCGCACCGCCTGCAGCAGCTCGGAGGTGCGCCAGGTTTCGGTGTTGAAGTCCAGCCCGCGGGCGTAGGCGTCGGCGGTGATGCGTGCCGTGCGCACCCCCGACCAGGCCGCGAAGCCCACCAGCGCCAGCGCCAGGACGGGCGCCGCCCACTTCAGCCGCGGCAGCCGTTCCGCGGCCGTCCAGACCAGCAGCGGCAGCGTCCACAGCCAGGCGGCGTGCAGCGGGGCCATCATGCGGTTGTTGACGGAAATGACCGGCACGGTGACCACGTAAACCGCGTAGATCACCAGCAGGTACAGGCCTGAAAAGAGCAGCAGCACGCGCAGCAGCCGGGCCGCGTCCGCCTGAGGCCCCTCCGCGCCCTTGCGGCTCAGCCAGCGCAGCGCCAGCCCGGCCGCCAGCAGCGTGCCCCCGGCCAGCAGCAGCGGCAGCAGCCGGTTGATCACCGCCGGGTAGAAGGGCGCTTCAATCCAGGAGGCCGGCGCCAACCAGGAAAGCAGCACCTGGCCCAGCTGCGGCCAGAAATCCACCGCCCGCCCCACCATGGCCTCGGCGCGCTCCACCGCCCGCGAGGAAATGCTGTCGGTGTTGAGATAATCCACCACCAGCCAGACGGCCATGGGCAGCCCGGCGATCGCGGCGTACAGGGCAGAATCGGCCAGGCGGCGGCGCACCGGCCAGGAGGAGAAGAGCAGCGCCAGCAGCGCCGTGCCCACAAAGGCCGCCGAAGCATAGCGCGTCAGGAAGGAATAGGCCGCCAGCAGCGCTGAAACCACCAGCAGCCGCCGGCTTCCCCCGTCCGGCCGCAGGTACGCCAGCAGCAGCCCCAGGGCGGCAAACCCCAGGAAGAGCGCCAGCGGCTCGGAAACCGCCGAGGAATAGACCGGCACCAGCGCCGGCGAGACGGCCGTCAGCAGC
>CZCB01002893.1_pt1 | contig 17329 bp, 20 predicted proteins | sample 591991 | NCBI WGS metagenome assembly CZCB01 (sample SAMEA3556809, study PRJEB10932) | anaerobic digester metagenome | reverse complement strand
GAGATTCGCCTTAGTCTCGTGGGCTCGGAGATGTGTATAAGAGACAGGTATATAGATGTTAATGCTTATAAAGGCTAAAATAGACACTGATATTAAAATATAGATTAAGGGTGAAGAAATTGAGAGCTTTTAGTTGTTTTGATATTATTGGGCCTGTGATGGTGGGACCCTCCAGTTCGCATACTGCCGGTGCCGTAAGACTGGGAAGGTTGGCTAGAGCGATTGCTGGTGGTTTACCTAAGAAGGTAGAAGTTTTGTTACATGGCTCCTTTGCCCAAACCTATCGTGGTCATGGTACAGACCTGGCTTTAATCGGAGGTTTATTGGGATTTGATACTGATGACGTAAGGATTAGAGATTCTTTCACTATTGCCGAGGAGCAAGGGTTAACATTTAGATTAATCCCCACTAATTTGGGGGAGGAATTTCACCCCAATACGGTAAAATTTTTGATTACTACCTTTTCCGGTGAAATAATGAGTGTCACCGGTGCTTCTATAGGCGGAGGCAATGTGGTAATTACTCACATAAATGATGACGAGATTGAACTTAAAGGTGATTTGCCTGCACTGATTACTACTCATCGTGATATACCCGGTGTTATTTCCCAGGTTTCCAGTATTTTAGCTAAACACGAAATTAATATAGCTTTTATGAAAGTCTTTAGAAAGGAAAAAAGGAAATTAGCCCATATGGTAGTAGAAACCGATGAAAAGGTAGAAAAGAATGTTTTGGCAGAAATATTACAAATAGAATCTATAGAAAAAGTTCTGGCTATTGATCCTGTATAAAGAATCTTAAAGGAAAGCAGGTGTAATCTATGCAGTTTTTTTCTGTCAAAGACCTAATAGAGGAAGCAGAAAAAAGGTCAGTACCTATCAGTGCCGTAGTAAAAGAGATGGAAGCTGAAAACCAGGAGATTTCTTTACTGGAAGTAGAACAAAGGATGTTCAAGCAGTGGCTGGTTATGAAAGAAGCGGCAAAGATAGGTCTGACCAACCCTAAAAAATCCATGGGAGGGCTTATAGGCGGTGAGGGCAAGCTGTTGGAAGATTACCGCTTAAGAAATAATACTTTAGCCGGTCAGAGGATAAATATAGCGGTAAGCAGAGCTCTGGCTGTGGCCGAAGTTAATGCTTCTATGGGCAAGATAGTTGCCACACCAACGGCAGGTTCCTGTGGTATCCTACCGGGAGTCCTCTTAACTGTACAAGAAGAGCTTAATCTTTCTGATGAAAAAATAGTCGATGGACTTTTTACCGCTGCAGGAATAGGAATCGTTATTGCTCAAAAAGCTTCAATTTCCGGGGCAGAAGGAGGTTGTCAGGCGGAATGCGGTGCAGCGGCGGCTATGGCTGGTGCTGCTTTAGTGGAACTGGCGGGAGGTACACCCAGTCAGTCAGGAGATGCCTGTGCTATCGCTCTCAAGAATGTTTTAGGCTTGGTCTGTGACCCGGTAGCCGGGTTAGTAGAAGTTCCGTGTGCTAAACGCAATGCTATGGGTGCTTCTCTGGCTTTAGTGGCGGCAGACATGGCGTTAGCCGGCATTAAGAGCGTTATTCCGGTAGATGAGGTAATTGAGGCTCTTGCCGAAGTGGGTTGTGCCTTACCTAATAGTTTACGGGAAACGGCCAAAGGAGGTTTAGCCATTACTCCAACAGGTAAGAAACTGGCAGAAAAGTTTTTGGGTGGAAATTAAATTTTTTATAAAAAATAAGCCCCGGAGCTACCAATCCGGGGTTTTACTTATTGGGGGTTGTACATACCCTTACTATGCATGTAGTTGAAAATAGCTTCACCGTGTTGTTGTTCTTCTTTTTGAATGTGGTTTAGGACCTGACGAATGTTACTATTGGTGCATTCGAAAATGGTAGTGTCATAAGTGCCGGATACGTATTTTTCTGTTAAAAGCATATCATTACATAGGGAAGCATCTTGTTGGTTATTCATTGCACCTTGCATTTGGTTAGGTACAGTCAAAGTTTGTTGTTGAATTTGTTGTTGCTGCTGTTGTTGGCTTCCTTGTATATTGGGTATCTGGCCATTAAGGATTTGGTTGATAGTATTTAGGTGCTGTTGCTCTTTTTGGGCTAAAGAGTTAAACAACTGTTTCAGCTGGGGGTCTTGGGCTTGTTGGGCATAGTTTTGGTATTTCTGAATACATAGTTCCTCGTGTTTTTTCTGATCTTGCAGCAATAACTTTTCTTTTTGGGTTAATTGGAAAGACATTTTACTCACCTCCGGGTTTAGTATTTATTACCCGGAGGATTTTTATGCGTTTATAAACTAAACATTTTAGGATGGTTAAATATTTATTTGCTTATTTCTTCTTTACCTAAAATACGTTTAAGATCATCTTGAGAACTTTTTTCCCAAAGCTCTACTCCGGTACGATAAGCAGAGCGACAGACCATATGTGCTCCAACAGGGGCAGTTAAAAAGACAAAGAAAATCCCTAACAGCAAACGAATACTGATAAATTCTTCTGCAAATATAAAAAATAAGAAAGTTCCTGTCAAGACTGAAACTACCCCCAGTGCGGAGCTTTTAGATGCGGCATGGGAGCGATTATAAACATCAGGAAAACGCAGCATCCCGACAGCACTGATTAAACATATAACTGCTCCTGATAAAATAAAAATTGTTGCTACTATTTCACCTATTACGGTCATATTCGACTAAAGCTCCCCTTTCTATAAACTTGGCAAAGGCTATTGTACCGACAAAGGATAAAATGCCGAATAATAAAATTACATCAAAAAAAGCGCGAGTTCTTAAGAGGATACATAAAATAGCCATAATAGCCAGCAGGTTAATACCAATGGTATCCATCGCTATAATCCGATCTGGTACAGAGGGGCCCATGATGACCCTATAGGTTAAAATAGCAATGGAAACGGCTAACAGGGTAAGTGCCAGCACCAAGAGGGTTTTAAACATCGCCTGAAACCTCCAAAATAGCTTTTTCGAAAGAACGAATAGATTTGAGAATCATTCTTTTAGCATCAGATATATCCATAGCGTGAATATAGAGAACTTTGCCGTCCGGTGAGACTTCCATTACTGCGGACCCTGGAGTAAAGGTAATGAGCAAAGACAATACGGTAATTTCCCAGTCACCTTCCAGTTTTGTTTTTAAGGAAAAAATTCCGGGGGTAAATTTTAGTTGCCGGCTAATAACATGTTTTAGGATAAAAATACTGGAAGACACTATTTCTCTAATGAGTACATACACAAACTTTATTATTGCTAAAACTTTTTTTAGGTAAAAAGGTGTAGGGAAAAAACGCCGCATACTGAAAACTATTCCTAGTCCTATTAGATAACCGACTAAAAAGGTTATACTGCTCAATTCATCTTGGAACATGGTCCATAAAAAGGCGATAAAAATATTTATTAGGAGCTGTATGGACAATTAAATCACCTCGCGTAGTACAGCTTGAATGTAGATATTTGGATCCATTATGCTGTTTGTTGCCATTTCAACATACGGGTAGACCACCTCAGCTCCAATTCCCAAGAATAGAGAGATAGTAATTAAAAGAACACAGGGAAACATTAATCCCTTTGAAGTCCCTTTTTCCATTTCGAGGCTGAGATAGGTTTCTCCCCAAAAACCATTGATAAAAATTTTCAGTAAAGAATATAAAACCATTAGACTGGATAATAAGCCGACTCCTGCCAGCCAATAAAAACCGGTAGTACTTGCACCTTTAGCCAAACTTTCTTGGATTATTAGGACTTTACCGATAAATCCGCTTAAAGGAGGAATTCCGGCCAGGGCCAAGGTAGCAATAAAGAATTGCCAGCCTAGTAAGGGATGATTGCGTATTAATCCGCTGATTTCTTTTAATTTACCTGTTCCCACAATGCTAATAATTGTTCCACCCAGTAAAAATAACAGTGATTTTAGAACCATATCGTGAATTAAATAGTATACAGCCCCTAATACTGCTGAAGATGTGAAAACTGCCAGTCCTGAAACAATAAAGCCAACGCCGATAATCACGTTATAACCTAGTATTTTCCGAATATCCCACTGGGCAATGGCCCCTATTCCGCCTAAAAGCATGGTTAAGGCAGCCATTATCGCCATCATGGTATGGGTAATTTCCGGTTGATGGTAAAAAATAAGGGTATACATCCGAAAAATCGCATAAATACCAACTTTCGTTAAAAGGGCTGCAAAAAGAGCCGAGATAGCTACAGGTGGAGCACTGTAAGCACCCGGTAACCAGAAAAAGAGAAAAAGTGCTGCTTTTAAACTAAAGACTATTAAAAAGAGGACACTAACGGTGGTAATGAATCCGGTCTGACCTGCTTCGGCTATACGGTAAGAAAGGTGAGCCAGGTTCAAGGTGCCTACAACTGCATACAGATAAGCGATCGCCAAGAGAAAGAAAGTTGAAGAAAGGGTATTGATCACAATATATTTAATGCTCTCTCTTAATTGAATTCGGCTTCCTCCTAGAGAAAGCAACACATAAGAGGCAAGAAGCATTACTTCAAAAAATACATAGAGGTTAAACAAATCGCCAGTAATAAATGACCCGTTGATACCTGTAATTAAAAATTGAACTAAGGGATAAAAATAAAATTTTTCTCGCTCTTCGCCAATAGATTTAAAAGCATATAATATACAAGCAAAACTTATAATGCTGGTAGTTATAAGTAAAAGGGCGGACAACATATCTATAACCAGAACGATACCAAAAGGGGCTGCCCAACCACCCATTTCCAAAATTTGGATTCCTTGAGTTTCCACTTGTCTTAAAAGATTATAAGAAACGGAAAAAGTCAATAAACTAGAAAGAATGCTGAGCCATCTTTGCATTCGTATATTTTTTCTAAAAACTGCCATCAAAAGTCCGGAAAGTAATGGTATGAGTAATGGTAAAATAACATAATTATTCATCATTGATACCCCTTAATTTTTCCGTATTTTCTGTTCCCAGTACTGCATAGGAACGGTAAGCAAGTACCAGTAAAAAAGCTGTTAAGGCAAAGTTTATTACAATTGCGGTTAAAATAAGTGCTTGTGGCAGTGGATCTGTAAAAGATAGAGATATCCCTTCTAATAAAGGGGGACCCCCTGTTTTTAACCCGCCCATAGTAAGAATCAACAGGTTAGTACCGTGTGCGATAACGGATATCCCCAGGATTATTCTTAATAGGCTTTTACTTAGAACGAGATATACACCGATTGTAAACAGTATTCCAATGATTATTGCCATTAATGTTTCCATTTACTTAAATCCTCACTTATTGTATTTATTATCGAAAGAGCAGTTCCTAATACTGCCAAAGCCACTCCTGTATCAAAAATAACTGCTTTTGCCAACTCAACTTCTCCAAAAACAGGGAGATGAATGTGAATAATGGTTTGATTTAAAAAAGGTTGACCAAAGATAACAGAACTGAATCCGGTACATACTGCAAGAAGAACACCTATTGCAGCCAAAACTTCAAAATTCACGGGAATGCCTTCCTGTAATGTTTTAACATCAAAGGCTAAAAGTAAAAGGGTAAGGGCAGATGTAACCATCAACCCACCGACAAAACCTCCTCCCGGATTGTGATGTCCTGCTATAAAAAGATGAATGGCAAAGGCTAAGATGATGAAAACAGCAACTTTGGTTACCGTTTGTAATATTACATCATTTGGTTTCATCTCTATTCCTCCCTGTTAAGCGTAATTTTATCAATGTATAGACACCTATTCCCCCAATACAAAAAACTAGAATTTCCAGCATGGTATCGAATCCACGAAAATCAACCAGAATCGCATTTACAATGTTTTTTGCTCCTGCTAATTCATAGGCATTTTCGTAAAACCAAGAGATAGGTTTAAAGATACGATTTCCTTGAGCGGATAAAGCCATTATTGCTACCATTATTCCTACCCCAAGGGAGACGGCCATTTTGGTTCTCTGGAAACCTACTCGCTCATCTTCTTTTTTCAATTCAGGTAGAAAATAAAAACATAATAAAAACAAGGCTGTAGTTACCGTTTCCACTACTAATTGAGTTAAAGCCAGGTCCGGTGCTCTGAAAATAACAAAAAACATTGCCACAAGATAACCCATCACTCCAAGACCGATAAATGCTACCAATCTTTTCTTGGCCAATAATACCAATAAAGCAGTGGCAACCAAAGCAATAGCCAGTATTAGTTCATATACGTTTATGGGACTATTGGCAGTAGGGTTGAAAGCAAAGCTATTTAAAATTAACATTGTTCCACTTAAAACCATAATAAAGAAGATAAATATATAAAGGAGATAATCACGGAGAAATCCTGTCATATACTTTCCGGTTATTCGTTTGGAAATTCTTTCTATTGTTATTAACAGTTGGTCATACACATAATTTAAAGCTAACCATCTAGGTAGCCTTCCGTAAATTTTTGACCATTTAGGAAAGAAAACATATAAGAAGGAACCTAGAATAACGATCCCCATGGTCATGAATAGTTCAGGTGTCCAACCGTGCCAGGCTTTAATGGGCTCAATACTACCGGTTTCCAAAAATCCTGGCAGGACTGACGATACGGCCGGGATAAGTAGGTAATGGGCCAAAACATTAGGGAAAAAGAAAAATAGGATTACCAAAAAGGCCAGGACCAGAGGTGGGAATAACATTCCCCAAGGTGCTTCGTGAGTCTTCTTTTCCAATTTGTGGGGATTATGTTTACCTGTAAAAGTTTTAAAAACAAAAATCATACAGTAGATGAAAGTAAATATACTTGCCGTCCAGGCTACAATAGGTAATAATATTCCCCATGTTTCCATATGGAAAACATCCAATTGGTATACATTAAGTAAAGCCGTAAAAAACATTTCTTTACTAAGAAAACCGTTAAATGGAGGGAGTCCGGCCATAGAAAAACTGCCGATGACAGCTAATGTAAAGGTAACAGGCATTATACTCATAAGTCCTCCCAATCTGCGAATATCCCGGGTTCCGGTTTCGTGGTCAATAATGCCTACTACCATAAATAAACAGCCTTTAAAAGTTGAGTGGTTAATAAGATGAAAGACAGCGGCAAGAATAGCCGTCAGATATAGTAAAGCTACTTCACCGGGACCGTAATACAAGGCTACTGAACCTAAACCCAATAGACTGACAATCATTCCTAGTTGACTAACGGTGGAAAAAGCCAGCATAGCTTTTAAATCCGTTTGTTTCACAGCTGAAAGGGAGCCCCACAATAAAGTAACCAATCCTATACCGGAGACTAACCAAAACCAGGCTATGTTTCCGCCAAAAATAGGTGTAAAACGGGCAATAAGGTAAATTCCCGCTTTAACCATAGTGGCTGAGTGTAAATACGCACTGACCGGTGTAGGTGCCTCCATGGCATCGGGCAGCCAAATATGAAAAGGAAACTGGGCAGATTTCGTAAAGGCTCCCAACAGGATTAAAATCATGGAGGGAATAAAAAGCGGATGGGCGGTTATTTTATCGGTTTGTAAAATTATTTGACTAATGCTGAATGTATCTGTAATACTGGCTAAAATGAGAAAACCCGTAAACATAGAGAATCCGCCAAAAACGGTAATCAGTAACGCTTTTTGTGCACCATAACGGGAACCTTTTCTTTGGTACCAAAAAGCTATTAATAAGAAGGAAGAGATACTTGTTAATTCCCAAAACATATATAGAACTAGTATGTTATCAGAAAAGACCGCGCCCAACATGGCACCCATAAATAGCAACAAGTATACATAAAAATTGTTTAAAGCTTCCCGTTCTTTTGCTAAATAATAGGTTGAGTATAGAGTAACTAAAGCACCAATGCCTGTAACAATTAGCCCGAACAATAAGCTAAGTCCGTCTACATGAGTTGTGTAATTTATTCCTAAGGAAGGTATCCAAGAAACTGAATGGATAAAGGGGCTTTCCTTGGCTACCAGGGGAATTTGTTTAAAAAGATAAACAAACAACATAATAGGTATGGGTAGGACAAACCAACCTGTATGAATGCGCGGAAAATATTTATAAAATAGAGGAATTAAAGTTGCGTACAAAAATGGGATCAAGATGATTACATACAGTAAAGTCAAAGTGCAGCCTCCTTTTTAACCCAAGTAGAATTTATTTTTCATAAAGTTTATATAGGTGAATTGAAAATTTCCACGGAATATTATAATATATATTAATCCGAGAACTTAATTTGCTGTTGAGTATATTGAGAATTAACTTGCTTGGAGGTCAACAATGAAAAGTCTTAAAACGCACATGGATGAAAGTATTCTTGTCTGTGTTTATTATGGACCAAACGGAGAACGGTTAATTCGTCGGGGAAGTAGACTTTCCAAGATGCTGGATTGTCCCCTTTATATACTAACTGTCATTCCTCAGTCCCTGGAAGAACTGGATGCGGAGAAAATGGATTATATTTTGAGATGGCAAGAACTTGCAAAAGAACTTGGTGTAGAAGAATATATAATCAAAGAAAATGAAAAACGACCTGTATATAAGGTTATTGCCGAGGTTGCCCGGCAGAAAGATATTACTCAAATTATATTAGGTCAAACCGCCCAAAGTCGCTGGGAAGAAATTACCAAAGGGTCTGTTATCAACGTTTTATTGCGGGAAATTCCATTTATAGATCTCCATATTATTTCCGTAGCCCGACATTTAGAAGATGAAGAAGGTCATTATGAAAAGGGAGTACGTGCCTATTTAGTTAAAGAAGGGGAAGTTTATCGTTTAAGTTTCAACCATACCAAAGACGTTGTTTATGAAGGTATTTTCTTTAAAGAGATAGGTACCGATTTTAACAACGGTGTCTTTAGGTTTATGAGTGAAAAAGAAACCATCCAAGTTCAAGTTGTAGATGATTATGTAACAGAACTGAAGAATGTCCACATTACAGGGCCGGGGTCCAAATTTGAGTCGTAAAAGCAGAAAAAGATTTTAATCACAAAATAAGCCATAAAACTGTTATGTTATTTAAACATAACGTTTTGTGGCTTAAAATGCTTACGAGGTTAACTGTCGGGTTAGGGGTAGCCGCCCCTTCTATAATAAATAGATTCACCCCAAAAGTGGTTCCCCCGCTTCATTACGAATTCAGCATGCATTTTTTGATTGTATAAGTATTAAGCAGGAAAATAACTCATTAATATATATGTTAATATTATAACATTCATAAAATTCATATTCAATAAATGAAAATAGGTTCGAAAAAAGTTATCAAAAACACCGCCCTGACGTTTCAATGTATGGGGGCGGTTTTTCTTGGTAAAAATATCAGGTAACTTTATAAAATAATCTATAGCTTGCAACTTAATTAGGACAAGTTTATAATTAAATGACAAAATACGTGATTTATTTGGATAAATCGGACTTTTTTTTCTAACCTTCATATTATATTATTTAGGAAACAAGAGGAGGAAAGTTTAAAATGGATGAACGTTATAATTTTATGGCCATAGAAGATAAATGGCAGAGAGAATGGGAAAAAGAAAAACTTTATAAGGTACAGGAAGAGGATAATAAACCTAAATATTACTGCCTGGAAATGTTCCCTTATCCTTCCGGCAAACTACATATGGGTCATGTACGTAATTATTCTATAGGTGATGTGGTGGCTAGATTTAAAACCATGCAGGGTTATAATGTTTTGCACCCTATGGGCTGGGATGCCTTTGGTTTGCCCGCGGAAAATGCAGCAATTAAAAACAAAGTACCCCCGGCAAAATGGACCTGGGATAATATTAATAACATGCGCCGTCAATTAAAATCCATGGGAATTAGTTATGATTGGGACCGGGAAGTAGCTTCCTGTCATCCTGATTATTATAAATGGACTCAATGGTTATTTTTGCAACTTTACCATAAAGGGCTAGCCTATAAAAAGAAGGCTACTGTGAACTGGTGTCCTTCCTGTAAAACTGTGTTGGCCAATGAACAGGTTGTAGAAGGTTCCTGTGAACGGTGTGATACGGAAGTAGAAAAGAGAGCTTTGGAACAATGGTTTTTCAAAATAACTGATTATGCCGACAGGCTTTTAGATGATTTGGAGCAATTACCCGGCTGGCCGGAAAAAGTGAAAATTATGCAAGAAAACTGGATAGGTCGTAGTGAAGGGGCCAGAATAAAGTTCATTGTTAAAGAAACCGGTGACCCTTTGGAGGTATTTACTACCAGACCGGATACTGTCTTTGGGGTTACTTATATGGTTTTGGCACCGGAGCACCCGTTGGTTGAAAAATTAACGAAGGGCACTGAGTATGAAGAAAAAGTAAATGAATTTGTTAAAAAGGTGCAAAAATTAAGTGAAGTGGACAGAACGTCTACTGAATTGGAAAAAGAAGGATTATTTATTGGAGCACATGCTGTCAATCCTTTAAACGGGGAAGCAGTACCTATTCTAATAGGTAACTATGTTTTACTGGGCTACGGAACCGGGGCAGTAATGGGCGTACCTGCTCATGATGAACGGGACTTCCAATTTGCCAAAAAATATGGGTTAGATATTAAGATAGTAATTCAGCCGGAAGGCCCTGAATTAAAAGTAGAAGAAATGGAAGAGGCCTATACCGGTGATGGAATAATGGTTAATTCCGGTTCTTTTTCAGGGACACCTAATCGGGAAGGTATGCAGAAAATTATCAATTATTTAGAGGAAAATGACTGTGGTCATAGTCAAATAAATTACCGATTAAGAGACTGGTTAATTTCCAGACAACGTTACTGGGGGGCACCTATTCCTATTATTTACTGTGATGATTGTGGCACGGTTCCTGTACCCGAAAAAGATCTGCCCGTGTATTTGCCGGAGGAAGTAGAGTTTAAACCAACCGGGGAATCACCGTTAAAATATTCACCGGAATTTGTGAATACTACCTGTCCTATTTGTGGGAAACCGGCGAAAAGAGAAACTGATACTATGGATACTTTTGTTTGCTCCAGCTGGTATTTTCTCAGGTTCTGTGATCCGAAAAACAAGGAAGAAGCCTTTAATAAAGGGAAAGTTGATTACTGGATGAATGTGGACCAGTATATTGGCGGGGTAGAACATGCCATTTTGCATTTAATGTATGCTCGTTTCTTTACCAAAGTTTTAAAAGATTTAGGTTTAGTAAGTGTCGATGAACCTTTTAAAAATCTCTTGACCCAAGGTATGGTCCTTAAAGACGGCAGTAAAATGTCTAAATCCAAAGGAAATGTAGTTAGTCCTGAAGAAATAATTAATAAATACGGTGCTGATACAGCCCGCATGTTTATTCTTTTTGCTGCTCCTCCGGAAAGGGATTTAGAGTGGAATGACCAGGCTGTAGAAGGCTGTTATCGATTTTTAAATAGGGTTTGGCGGCTGGTTGCTTCTTATGCCGAGGAGATTAAAGGGTTAGACGGGCAAATCGGCAATTTAGAAGGTGCTGCTAAAGACCTGCGTCGTTTAACTCACCAGACAATTAAAAAGGTAACTGAAGATATTAGCACAAGATTCAATTTTAACACAGCCATCAGCGCCATTATGGAACTGGTCAATGGATTAACTAATTATAAAGAAAAGGTACAAGATACTAACCTATTAGTTGTAAAAGAAGCCATTGAAAATCTGATTCTGCTTTTGGCTCCTTTTGCACCTCATATTACTGAAGAATTATGGCATATACTAGGTAAAGAGGAAAGCGTACATTTGCAAAAATGGCCGGAATATGACCCTCAAGCTATAGTGGTTGATGAAGTTACTATTGTTGTGCAAGTTAACGGTAAGGTACGGGATAAAATTACCGTTCCTAATAACCTGGATAAAGACTCTGTATTAAGGGTAGCTAAAAATCAGCCTAAGATAATTGAGTATATAAATGGAAAAGAAGTAAAAAAAGAAATTGTCATACCAAACAAACTGGTGAATATTGTTGTTGCTTAACGTTTTGGTTTAACGAAAGCAAACATATAATGAAAGCAACACATAATAAGAATAAGATTTAAGCAAGTGAGTAAGAAAGCATCCGCTTTCATACTCACTTGTTTTATTTTCAATAAAATACTTCTAATAAAATCAAATTATTAACTTTCAAGTATTTTTCTGATATAGTTAAGTTGAAACGGACAAGCGTATTTGTTTTCACATACTGAATTTGGAGGGCTTTATGTGAAGATTATTCCTCGGATCGTTATCGGTGCCTGTCAAGGACGTTCAGGCAAAACTACCTTTACTCTAGGCCTTTTGCAAGCTTTAAGACAAAGGGGTATTCATGTTCAACCTTTCAAGAAAGGGCCGGATTATATTGATCCTAGTTGGCTTTCCTATGCGGCTGGAAAAGAGTGCCGGAATTTAGATGCTTTTATGATGACAAAAGAAGGGTTAATCAATTCTTTTGTTCAAAATTCGCTGGAAGCGGATATCAGTATTGTTGAAGGAGCCATGGGTTTATTTGACGGTTTAGATGTAGAAGGAAGTGGAAGTACAGCGGAGATCGCATATATGCTTCAGGCTCCGGTTATTCTTGTGGTTAACTGTCAGCGGATGACCCGTAGCGTAGCTGCTTTAGTAAACGGTGTAGTTAACTTTGATCCCAGAATAAAAATTGGTGGCGTTATTTTAAACCATGTGGCTCGTACCAGGCATAAAAACATGCTTATTTCTTCTATAGAAAAATATTGTCAGGTGCCTGTGTTGGGTTATGTACCTAAAAGAACAGAAATAGTTATCCCTGATCGCCATTTAGGATTAATTCCTGCGGGAGAACAGGAAGAATTAAAAGAAACAGTAAATCGTTTAGGTCAGTTAATTGAGGAAAATGTTAATCTTGAAGAATTGCTAAAAATTGCTAAACAGGTTACGGTTTTGGAAAGTCCTGTCCGGGAAGATTCTTCTGGAAAAAACACCGGAGAAGTGACTATTGGTGTATTAAGGGATAAGGTCTTCAGTTTTTATTATCCTGAGAACCTGGATGCTTTAAGAAAACAGGGGGCTCATTTGGTATTTATAGATTCTTTAAAAGATAAGTGTTTACCGAAGGTGGACGGGCTTTATATCGGCGGCGGATTTCCGGAAATGTTTGCCCAGGAACTAGAAGAAAATCACGATTTGCGTAGGGAAATTAAGAAGACAATCGAGCAAGGTTTGCCTGTATATGCAGAATGTGGAGGACTTATGTATCTGGGGCGAAGTATTAAAATGAATGAATCTGTTTATAACATGGTAGGGGCTTTACCTTATGATGTAGTTATGGAAAAAAAACCACAAGGTCATGGTTACACAATTAATAAAGCTCTGGAAGGAAACCCTTTTTTTTCTCCTAATGAAGAAATCAGAGGACATGAATTTCACAACTCCCGGGTGATAAATTTAGATTATTCTCAAGTAAGGTTCGGTATGGAAGTAAAACGCGGTAAAGGGATAACCGGCAAAGAGGAAGGAATCTTATACAAAAATGTTTATGCCGGCTACAGTCATATCCATGTTGCCAGTGCACCTAATTGGGCCAGGCGCTTTGTGAAAAATGCTCTCAATTATCAAAGGAAATCCCACAGTGTACATGAATAAGCTTTGCTTATTGGCATTATAAAAAAAGTTATAACTTAAATTAGAGGATATTACAAAATTATTACGAAATATATAAACAGTGTAAACCTTAGCAATAATCTTTGCATTAATCCGTGAAGGACTTCACAAAGCAACTGTTTTTACCATTAATTAACCAACCAAAACAAATTTTTTAGTAAATAAATTATATTCCCAATTTTTAGGAAAGGAGATGTTCCAGATGTTTGTTGTTTCAGTTGACGCTGATAAATGCACCGCCTGTGGCGAATGTGCAGCATCTTGTCCTGCTCAAGTTTTTGAAGTTGGTGACGTGGCTGAAGTTACTGACAACGAATGCATGGGTTGTGAATCCTGTATCACAATATGCCCCTCTGAAGCAATTACTCTAAGTGAATACTAAAAGGGGAATAAAATTTCTGTTAGCCTCGAAACAAGGTTTAGGGAAATGACCTTGTTTGAGAATAAGATTAAGAGTATGGAGGTGTATTGATTTTGACTGAAAAAAGGAGACCTTTAGTTGATGAGCTGAAAAAAGGTAAGTTTCCTTCTTTCGTAAAAGAAATCGAAAAAAGTGCTGCCAAAAATGAAGCGGCGAATCAACTACTTGATTTGCTAGAGCGTTCCTATGAAGACAAACGCGTTCACTGGAAACACGGTGGTATTGTTGGGGTTAGAGGTTACGGTGGTGGCGTAATCGGTCGTTACTCTGACCTCCCCGAGGAATTCCCTGCTTTAGCAGAATTCCATACCATGCGGGTTAACCAACCTTCCGGCTGGTTCTACACATCTGATTCTATTCGGAAATTATGTGACATTTGGGAAAAACATGGTAGCGGTTTAACTAATATGCACGGAGCTACAGGGGATGCTATTCTTTTAGGGACAACAACAGAACATTTGCAACCTTGTTTCAACGAATTATCTGATGCGGGCTTTGACTTAGGTGGTTCTGGATCTAACTTAAGAACACCCAGTGCTTGTTGTGGTCCTGCACGGTGTGAATATGCTTGCTTCGATACTTTAGATTTATGTCACCATATCACTAATTACTATCAGGACGAGTTACACAGACCCATGTGGCCTTATAAGTTTAAGATTAAAATCTCCGGTTGCCCCAATGATTGTACTGCTTCCATAGCTCGGGCCGATTTTTCCATCATTGGTACTTGGAGAGACGCTATTAGAATTAACCAAGAAGCAGTTAAAGAATATGCTAATAATGGAATGAATATCCAAGCAGAAGTTGTTGACTACTGCCCAACTAAATGTATTGCTTACGATGCTGAGAAAAAAGAAATCACTGTTGATAATGACAATTGTACCAGATGTATGCATTGTATCAGTGCTATGCCTAAAGCATTGCGCATAGGTAAAGACAGAGGTGCTACTCTATTACTAGGTGGTAAAGCTACAATCGTTCAGTCCGCTTTCCTATCTTGGGTAATTAAACCTTTCATAAAACTGGACAAAGAAGATGGCTATCAAGAATTAAAAGATATTCTTGAAAGCATCTGGGATTGGTGGGATGAAAACGCCAAGGTTCGTGAAAGAGTTGGTGAATTAGTTTACAGAAAAGGAATGGGCGATTTCTTAAGAGCTACTGGTTTAGAACCTGTACCTCAAATGGTACGTCACCCACGGGAAAACCCATATTTCTTCTGGCGTCCTGAAGAACTCGAGGCTGAAAAGGCCGCTAAAGAAGTAGCAGGAACGGAGGTGGATGAATAATGATGACTGAAGCTGAAAGATTTGCGAAAACTGATATAGGGCCCCCATATTTTTGGGATATGCTGCCACAGGTAATCAAAGATAACTATGGTAAATGGTTATACCATGAAAAAGTTAAACCAGGTGTTTTAAAACACGTTGGTGAAACCGGTGATGAATTATATACTGTAAGAGTTGGCTCGCCACGCCTTTTAAGTATTGAAACTTTAAGATGGTTTGCAGATCTTGCTGATAAATACTGTGACGGGCACTTAAGATTTACCAGTAGACATAATGTTGAATTTTTATTAACAGATGCAAGCAAAATTGATCCATTAATAGAAGAATTAGAAGCTGAAGGTTGGCCTGTTGGCGGTACCGGTAAATCTTTGAAAAACCTCATCCATACTCAAGGTTGGATTCATTGTCACAGTGCAGCTACTGATGCTTCCGGTACAGTTAAAGCAGTTATGGATGATCTTTATGAATACTTCAAGAGAGACGATCTGCCTGCTAAATTAAAGATCTCCATGGCTTGTTGTTTGAACATGTGCGGTGCGGTACACTGTTCTGACATTGCTTTCGTAGGTGTGCATAGAAAAGTACCAAGAGTAGATGATGCAGGGGTAGCTAACGCTTGCGAAATTCCCAACGTTGTTGCTTCCTGTCCTACCGGTGCTATCAGACCTAATCCAAAAGCAAAATCCGTAACTATAAATGAAGAAAAGTGTATGTACTGCGGGAACTGTTTCTCAGTTTGTCCATCTCTACCTATTGCTGACCCTGAATATGACGGTGTGGCCGTTTTCGTTGGCGGTAAGGTTTCCAACACCAGAAGTGGCCCAGCATTTAGTAAATTAGTAATTCCTTATATTCCTAATGAACCACCCAGATGGCCAACCTTAGTTAAAGCTATTAGAAACCTGGTAGAAATCTGGGTCAAAGATGCTAGAAAAGGTGAAAGATACGGAGAATGGATTGAGAGAATCGGTTGGGAAAGATTCTTTGAAATGGCTAATTTACCCTTTACTGATAAGCATATTGACGACTTTATTTTCTCAGTTCCAACTTTCCGTACAACTACTCAATTTAAATTCACTAAATAGGCATGTAATTTAATTTATTATTAGGGTGGTGTAAATATGGCTGAATTCACCCATGAAGAATTACGGGAAAAAATTGTTGAGTACCTACAAACCAAGGATAAGGCTAAAAACAGAGATATTGCTACTGCATTAGGCGTAAATAAAAAAGAAGTAGATAAAGCTGTAAACGAACTTGCACGTGAAGGAGTCTTAGAATTCTTGTATTTAGGTACCTCTTTTGTAAAAATTAAAGATAAATAATAATTATCAAGGCCAAGACTTTATGCCTTGGCCTTAATTTAAAATTTTTGGGGGTCAAAAAAGTGAAACTAGCAGAGGATATTCAAGAATGGCTGGATTTTTGTGATCAGTTAGTTTATGAAATCAGAGATTTCAAAGCTACTGATTACAAAAAAGGTGTAGCTGATGGTATTGAAATGGCTATGAACATGTTAAAAGAATATTTAAAAGATTATCCTGATTTTTTCCCCCCAAAAAAATAAATATTACACCATGATTAACAAAAAAAATATGGAGGTGTTTGGTATGGCCTTAGAAGTAAATGGTAAAATCATTGAAACTGATGAAGACGGTTTCATTGTCAATTTAGAAGACTGGAATGAGGAAGTAGCTTTAGCTTTAGCCAAAACAGAAGGTGTTGAAGAACTTACCGAAGAACATTGGAAAGTTATTAACTATTTAAAAGACTACTATAAAGAATACGGAATTGCACCAATGGTTAGAAAGCTTACTAAAGAAACCGGCTTTAATTTAAAGAAAATTTATGAACTATTCCCCTCTGGGCCCGCTAAAGGTGCTTGTAAAATCGCTGGTCTTCCAAAACCAACCGGTTGTGTATAATAGGTTATTTACACTCAATGGTTGAAGCACAGCGTATTTGTATTTGGCCGGGTGTATAACCCGGCCTTTTGTTTTCTACATATTTTTTTTACAAGAAGTTTATAATTTTCTTTTTTTGAAAAAATTAAAAAATTATAGTATAATAGTGTTGATTAGAAAAGTTAAA
>CZCB01013833.1_pt1 | contig 17415 bp, 20 predicted proteins | sample 591991 | NCBI WGS metagenome assembly CZCB01 (sample SAMEA3556809, study PRJEB10932) | anaerobic digester metagenome | reverse complement strand
AGAGGTTGTTATCTTATAATGCACAATATATTACAGGGTTACCACCAGTAGCCGAGACTATTTTAATGAACTATAAAAGGATAGTAATTTAATGATTTACACCCACTTTCTTGAGGAATATGAAAAAACTGTAACCACCGATAAATACGGGATAAGCCACGAAACATTGACCCTGACATATAGATTTTGGGCTTACCTGGAGAAGCTGAATAAAGAAGTAATCAAAGAAAGATACGGGGTTGAAGTACCAGAGGGCTATTCTTTTATATCCAAACACCAACCAGCAGTTGGGAACGTGGTAAAAATAGATGATGATAACTATAACGTAACTTTAGTAAAACCTGTTTACCGAAGAGTTAAAATCCTTTCCCACTACGAAGGACTGTTAGGAAAATGAAAATAAAGATAGAAGTGAAGGGAGAAAAAGAGTTGCTGGCTGAAATAGACAGGGCTACGGAAGAGGTAAAGAATAAAGTAATGAGGATTTTAGAAAACTCTGCTCACGTGATAGAGGGCTCGGCAAAGAAAAAAGCACCCATAAATCTGGGAGCTTTGAGGAATTCCATACACGTAGAAAAAATTTTTGAAGGGAATAAGAGAGAATTTAGGGTAGGAACTAATCTGGAATATGCTCCATATATGGAATTTGGAACAGGACTTTTGGCCGATTACCCATCGGAAAAGAAAAAAAGACACGCACCATTCTCACCTGCTGCGATAAAAAATCTAAAGAAGTGGGCATCGGATAAAGGATTTGAAGACCCAGATAGGGCTGCTTGGGCTATTGCCTTTACTATTTACAAAAGGGGCGGGCTATATCCTAAAGCATTTTTGAGGAACGGCTTTGAAGAAGGTAAAAAATACTTCTTGGGAGAGTTGAACAAACTTTGAAACTACTTGATACTAAAGAAGCAATTTACCACTACCTTACTACCGACCCAGAGTTGATATCTATAATGGGGAGTGTAAAAGCTTATTCCACTTTTCCAGGGGATATTGCTACGCTACCCCGGATTACCTTTACCAGCATTAATGTTGCTCCAGATATAACTGATATTTGGGAAATAACCTACGAGATAGACATTTGGGGAAAAGCGGACGACTTGAGAGTTGACCAGATAACCGAGAGGATAGTGGAAATTTTTAATAAAAAGCGGTTAAAGGTAGCAGGGGAAACCCGAGCGATTTGGTGTGTGGTAACTGGCCAGAGAGAAATTCAAGAGCCAGACAGAAAGAGAAATGAGATAGACATAGATTGCAAAATATTATAAGGAGTGAGATAAATGGCAGTTAGAAACATTAAAGACTTACAAATAGGTGAAGGGACACTTTACCTGAACAACCGGGATGTAGGAGCATTGACTGATGCTCGATTTACTGCTGAAATAGAGAAAGTGGTGCACCAGTCTGGTATGCCTTTGAAGATTAATAAGGTAGCTATTACTTCCCAGCGTTCTCTTATTGCAGCCAATTTAAACGAGATAAACCCCTCCAACCTGGCATTAGCTTTAGGAGTAAAAGAGAGCGACATAGACCGAACTACCGGGGAGACTGAAGAAGTAGAAAATGAAATATTAACTATAACTGCGACAGGATGGATAGCTTTGCAGAACGGTAGTCTGGATGAAACCACCCCACCGACCGTGTTATTAGCCACTTTACTTACCCAGGTGGTTGAGACTACTGATACTAAAATATACGTAGAGAATGCCAGCGGTTTTACTGCAGGGGATAAAGTTAAGATATCGGGAGTAGAAAAGACTATATATTCTATAACCGGGAACGAGATAACCCTTACTGCAGCGGTTGGTGCTTCTGCTAACATAGGTGACCCGGTAATAAACACTACTGTTACTTACACAGAGAACACTGATTACCAAATTGACTATATAGACGGGAGAGTTAGAAGGTTAAGTGGTGGTGATATTCCTGATAGTGGGTATTTAGCAGTAACTTATAAATACCAGTTGCCTTCATCGGTGCAAGTTCCTTTAGGAGCGGTTTCCTCATTACCAGTTGTGGTTGCGGAGTTTGTAGTTCCGAGAGACGATGGAGAAATGAGGATACATTTATATAGAGCACAGGTATCCGGTAATTTGGAATTTGCTTTTAATGCTACGGATTGGCACAGCATTCCCGTTGAGATTGAAGGGTTAGGAGACCCAGCACATAACAACGAATCGGGATATGTTAGATTTGTTTACACGGCGTAGCTATGAGTAAAAACAAAGACTTTTCTTCTAAAATATTGCCGAAGGAAATTGAGGTGGATGATTTTATTATCCACCTCCCTCTTTCTACTGAAGGGTTTATGCACTTTGCCAGGTTTTTTTCCAAAGTAATGAGTATGATACGATGGGATATGCTGGCCGAACAGTTAGAAGACGGGAAAGACATTTCCTCAACGGTTTTAGCTGGACAGATAATTTTCTTAATCCCATATAATAAAGAGGATTTTTACCAGTTTTTAGCATCTTTGTTGAGGATTGACGCTAAAGACGTAGGGGATATACCAGCTACCACGATGATAAAATTAGTTAACACTATTTTAGATGAAGAAAGCCTGGGGGTATTGATACGGGATTTTTTCGACCTATCCGTCAATCTGATGGGAAACCTATCGAGGGAGAAGACTACCAGAAGAGCTGGGAAGAGTTAGTTGACCGGTTTTTCTCGGAATACGGATGGACACCCGAAGAGTTTTTAAAAGCACCCTGGGAATTGGTTCTTACTTTATCAGAGAGGATTTTCCAGAGGAAGATGATGGATTACGCTTACCAGCTTTTAATTATTTCCAGTGCTTTTAGTGGAGAAGCTCAAAAGCTTTGGGATAGATTTTTGGATTTAGCAGGGATAGAAAAGAAAAGCAAAGGAAGTTTAAAGGACTTGGAAACGATGTTCCGAGAAGCGGGTATGCCGATACAAGTAGAAAGGAAAAAAGATGGCGGGAGAACTTAAAAATCTTTTTGTATCTTTGGGCGTAGTTTTAGAGGACTTTGACCAGAAAATAAACCAGGCTAAAGGCTCTATAAATAACTTTGCTCAAGAGGTTACTGCTCAAAGCAAAAAGGTAAGCCAGACTACTATTAATATAGGCTCGATGGCTGAACAAATAGGGGTAGGGTTTAAAGAGGGCTCGAAAGGCACTGCAGCACTGAATGAGGCGTTGAAAAACACCGGGATATCAGTAGAACAGATGGCAGGGAAATTCCAGATGGCCGGTGCTGCGGTTGCTGCTTTTGTTACCGGAGCGACTTATTTATTGAGCCAGTTTGAAGCTAATATGAGAAACGTTATGACTTTAATCGACCCCTCTTTAGCTGAAGAAAGAGTTACAGCATTTTATCAAAGTTTTGAACAGGGGATAAGAGAGTTAGCACTGGAATACGGTAAAAGCACCCAGGAGTTGACAGCCGGTTTATATAATATACTTTCTGCATCTATAGAGGCGGGAAAAGCTATGCAAGTTTTAGAAGTAGCAACCAAAGCTGCTACGGCTGGTGTTTCCGACATTGGGACTGCTACTAAAGTTATAGCATCAATTCTAAACTCTTACAGTATGAGTGCCGATGAGGCGGCTAAAGTATCCGACATTTTATTTACTTTGGTTAGAAAAGGCGTGGTTACTTTCCAGGAAGTGGGGACGAGTATTGGACAGGTTACCTCCATTGCGGCAAACTTTGGGATACCATTAGAAGAGGTGGCAGCAATTTTAGCTTATGCTACCAGGAATGGTATAGAATTTAATCGAGCAGTTACACAATTAAGAGGAGTGATGACTTCTTTAGTTGCCCCTGCCGACCAGGCCAGGAAAACAATGGAAGGTTTAGGGATAAACATAAATGAAAGCACTATAAGAAGCGAGGGGTTAATTAATAATATAGCCAAGTTGCAAGGACTATCACAGGAACAAATCGTGAGGATTACCCAGGTGAGAGAGGCATTGCCGTTGATAGCTGCTATTTTAGGTGATGTAAATGGTGCTTTGGATGATTACTCTACGATGTTAAATTCTTCCAATGCAGCTGAAGAAGCTTTTAGCAAACAAACTGGTTCATTAGCGATGGATTTAAATAGGTTAAAAGAAGCCAGCAAAAATTTGATGATGTCTTTTGCCGAACCATTCACCGGGGTAATAGAAAAGGCAAGCGATGCTGCTGCCAGTATGGCGGATGCTTTTTCCCGATTACCAGAAGGATTGAAAAGCACCATATCTTACCTTACCCTGGCCGGTGGAGCGATATCTTTGTTTTTGGGGGGAGTTTTAAAACTTTTACCCTCAATAGGGAAAATGAAAGGCGAGTTGATTGCTTTAGGTGGAGTAATGGGATTGATGAAATCGGGAATGGCCAGTTTAGCGAGCTTTTTCACTGGTTTACCAGGGATTATATCCACTGCTGCAATAGCCATAGGAGCATTTTATACCAAAGCCACGCAGGATATGAGTAAGACAACCGATGAGGTAAGAAGGTTGACGCTTGCTCTTTCCGACCTGGACGAACTTTCTTTAGAGGAGATATATGAACAGCTGGCTAAAATTAAGTTAGGGGTAGAGGATATGCACAATACCTGGGTGTCAAGGTGGTCTGATATCCTTTCCCACACGCAAAACGTTACCTTACAATTAATAGGCATAATTTTAAAATTAGTGGAGATGAAAGAGGAAAGAAAGTTATTGGCCGACTTTGGGCAGTATTGGGGAGAAATATTGCAGAGAATACAGAAGGAAACCGAGAACGTTACTTTAGGGATAGCGGATGCTGAAAATAGACAAAGACTATTGGATATCCTTAACATTTACCAGACCAATGCGGAAATAGTTGAAGAGTTAAGCGGTGAAATAGATAAATTGAGAATAAGTATCAAGGCGTTCGAGGAAGAACCTCCGGACTTTTTAGGATTAAAGAACGAGAAGCTTTATACTCAATACTTGAATAAACTAAAAGAGGACTACACCACCACCCAGCAGGCATTAAACGGCGTTTTACAGAAACAGGCTGATTTGAGAACCAAGATTGAAACTATAGCGGGGAAAGATGCCGACGATATAATATTGGAATTGCATACAGAAATGGAAAATAAGAAAACCAATGCTACCCAGAACGGTGCACAGGATAGAGCTAATGCGGAAATCGAAGGTTATCAAAAAGCTTTATCTGTAAAAGAAGCGATGGAACAGGATGCGTATATAAAAGTTTTAGAAATGGCTTACCAGGCAGGGGCTACCAGCGGGAAGGAATTTATCCAGAGGTTAGAAGCATATATGCAGGATACCGAGGAGATGAGCGATGATATAAAGAAATACATAGAAACCCGGGTGAAAGATATAGAAGGGAGCATCACCTCCATTACAGCTAATCAATTGCAGGCTATAAAATCAGCTTATATAGCCGGAGAGACAGATGCCGAGACCTACCTTGATAATCTTAAAAAGTTACTTGACGAAGCCAGCGGGTACATTTCTAAATCCCTTACTGTAGATTTAAAACTGGAAATTGAGAAAGCTGAAGAGGCAATAGAGGAAAAGACTAAAATAATAAGCGAGAGTATCCAAGCTCAATTTGAAAATATCCAGAGTAGCTGGAAAGCCGGGGGTATAGGAGTTGATGAATATATTAATTCCCTGGATAACTTGCTGAATAAAAATAAAGATATAGACAAAAGTGTTAAAGAGAATATAAGCAATGCCTTGAGTGAGGCTAAAGAAAGAAGCCAGGAGCTTACTGAAACAATAGAAAAATCTATAGCCAGTTTTGACGACTTGCACAATTTTCAATTAATCACTACCCGGGACTATATTAAATTATTAAACGAATATAAAAACACCCACCAGATGACTGCAAAGGGCTCTGAAACATTGGCGAATAAAGAAAAAGAGCTATACCAAACAATATACAGTGAAGCATTAGGTGGGTTGGAAAGCGTAAGAGATAGAATAATTGAGTTACAGAAAGAATGGACAGCTATAGAAATAGAAGAATCCAAGCGTAGAGGTAATGCACAGGCTCAATACGCTCAATCTATGTTTAATACCTTATCAGGAGTGATAAAGACCTCCAGCTTGAGAACCCAGGAAGAGGTATACCAGGTACAAACCCAAACAGCCACCGGGGTAGTGGAGGCTATCCAGGAAGTTTATAATAATTTAATTGCCGAGCACGAGAACGCTGGAGAAACGATGATAAGCTCCGATAAAACTATAGCCGGAGCGATTTACAATGTTTACCAGGACTTGAATGGTAAATTACGGGATATTTATAAACGGCGAGAGGACATAGTTAGAGAATATACTCAAAAGGAAGCAGATGCACAGGATACCTTAAGGGATAAGTTAATAAGCTACCTTGATAAATACTATGACTTTAGAAAAATCATTTCCTTGACTACCGATGAACTTATAAATATGTATAAAAGCATCCAGGGGATAAGTTTACCGGAAAGACCAGAAACCCCAGCTGAACAAATGTACAGAGAAAGATACTACCAGGAGCAAGAGATAGCATCTCAACTGCAAGCTATAAAAGATATAAGAGAGGAAAGAGATAAGGAGTTAGCAAGTTTGAGGCAAGAGGAGCGAGAAGTTGAAGCTATTAAAAATGACTTTAATCGTTCTTTAGTTGAACTCACCCAGATATTAAAAGACCAGATACAAAAAGCCGATGAATTATACGGTGAGGAAGCTCAAGCGGTTAAAAATATACTTACTCCGATTTACCAGTCTTTACAGGAAGCCACCCAGGGGATTAAAAAAGTTGATACCCCGGAAGCACTTGAAGCATTAAAACAAAGTATTTTAATAGAAATTAAAAGTTTGGCAAGCGGGGCATCCGACTTGAGTGCAGAAGCGAGGCAAGCACTACAAGACATTTTCCCCACTATAGAAATAGAAAAGTTACCCCAGGACTTTAATGCACTTATACAAAACATAACTACCGGACTTTCCGATTTTGGGGTGCGAATGGTAGATTGGGACGATAACTGGCTGCAGATAAACGAGCAAATCGGATGGGAAATAGATAAAAGAATAGAGGGGATGGGCGAAGCTGTAACCAAATGGGAGAGTTTAATTGGGGATTTGCAAGGAGAAGCAATAAAGGAAATAACCATACCAGTAGTTGTTCCTGACACCAGTAAAATAATGGCTGAAGCACCCGAGCAATTAGAAAGAATGAAAAATACTTTAACCGACATTTCCTTACCTATTCAATCTTTGGGACAGGATTTTAATAATCTTAATTTGCAGGTTTTAGAATTAACCGACAGCGTAAACGACTTGGCTCAAGCGTTGATTTCCATCCCCTCGAATATTAAAACCCGAGTGAATATTGAAGGAGATACAGCTGAAGAATGGTTAGGGAAAGCGTTAGGGTTAGGAAGTATGATGGGAATGGGGGCGAACAATAGATGATACAGCACACTGGAGACTTGCAAATCGGAGGGGGAACACTTTATATAAACAGTAAAGACGTGGGAGCTTTTACTGACAGTAGGTTTACTTTTACCAGGACTTTAGAGTGGAAAAAGAAAAAAATTAATGGGGTAACCACAAAGAAATTAATGGTTACTGGACAATCAGTTGCCTTTAGTTGTCTTTTGCAGGAGTTAAGAAAAGAGACTTTTGACCTTACTATTGGGAATTATTTAAAAACTACGTTGCCAGATGAAGAATTTGAACCGGAGAGGTTTACGGTAAAATTAGTATTGAACAAAACGATAGGAGAAGGGGAAACCGGGGAAAGCTCTCCTATTGTGATAGAAATAAAAGATGCCTATTTAGATACTTTAAATATGGACGTAACAGAAAATAACTGGAACGCTTTCCCTTTTGCGGTTAAAGCTGATTTATGGAATACTAATGATTTAGAAGAGTCAGAGGAAGACACTCCTGGAGTGATAAATTATTCCAGATTTGTAAGACCCTACGTATCAGTAAGGCACACGATAGAAGGGGAGACTATATTTACTCATTTTTACGATAGACCAGTAGTGCAGATAAATCAAAGGATGAAATCCAGCGACGCAGTTGCTCTTGGAAATAGTATGGGAGGAATAGTTACCGTAACTCCACCGAAAGGGGGTTCGGTAAGAGGGGTATGCACCAGTTTTTCATCACAAATATACGATGACGAGAAACAATTATCAGAAGTATCCTACACCGTAGAGGGAGAAGCTATAAAATGATTTTAACTGGGGCTATCGTTAAAGACAGTGAAAACATTCCCGTAGAGATAGACATTATTGGGGTAGGTTTACCTTTACAGTTTTCCACCCGGAGTTTGTTAACTGCTTTCCCTCCGGGAACTTTACCACAAATTACCGTAGAAGGTTCACCAGCTTACTCAGGGATATTGAGTATAACCGTAAATAAAATAGCCAATGGGGTAAGCACTTGCACCATCGAGAGCCAGGATAGCTCTATACACATAGGCTCGCACGTGAGTTTCCCTGGTTTTTCTGGTATAGTAGAGAAACACGAGAAAAGACCTCACGGGTTTGCTACTTCCTACGCAGCAGGACGCTCTGCTGCTTTAAGAGACGGGGAAGTTACTCAAATTTTATCCCAGTTTATACCTAAATACGCAGGAAATCATATTGGAGCAACTTTATTGCCTGAAAGTTTAAATATAGGGGAGATTTTAAATGCAATACTTTCTGGGGTATCATACACAGGAACGATACCCGGGAGCATAAAGAAAGAATTGAGCTTATCAGGGAATAAATTGTCATTACTGAAAACACTTTGCGACGAATTTGGTTACCTTTTTTACGATTCTGGAGATAATGTGAAGATTAGAAAGTGGGCTAAAGGTGGGAGCTTTGAATATAAAGTAGAAGACTATAAGGTATCCGAAGAGAAAGAATTATATAACGGTGTAGTAGCTACTTACGAAGAAGAAAAACCAGTTGAAAACATACACTACGAAACGGGAACGGAGCAATACACAGACCACAGCGTATATTATGTAAGAAACTTTTTCCAAGATTATATGTTTTCTTGCCAGGAGTTTTACAGCTGGGATATCCCTATAGAAAACGATTTTGTAGATTACTACGAAATGAGTAGCTCGGCGTCTATGGCGGGATGGAACGAAGAGGAAAAAAACTATAATTCTTATTTTTGGTATAAAGACGAGGAAACCCGGAAATGGAAAGTTAGAACAAATGAAGAGGGGGAAGAGGAGACTTACAAAAAATCTTATTTAAACCAAATCAGAGAGGTAAGCGATGGTTCTTTAAAGCTACGGGAGAGGACTGAAAAAACAATTGAGCAAACAGATACTTTAAATTGGCGGGTATTTGGTAAAGTAATATTTCAAAAACAGGAAAGATGGATGAACGGGACTTACTATTACGAGATTTGGAGAATGAGGAGTGAGGTTGACCCGGATTATAACCCTGCTTTTGACCCGGAAAGCGATGAATATATAGGAGGAGTTCCCGAAACCGAGCAAACCCGTAACTATTTGGTGCTTACCGAGAAAGGTTCACAGCCTTACGATAAACCACCAGAAAGCGGTATCCCGAGATGTGATATTAAAAGTGAGGTGGGTTACGGGGGTTCAGGTGGGAGCAACGCTAAAATAATAAATACTGTTTTTTGCTCCACGCAAGCACAAGCTGAAGTTGCAGCAAACCACTACAGGAAAGTAGAGTTGAGCGGGAATGAATGTTGGGTACAGTTCCCAGCTTTTTTACCATCTATAGAACCGGGGGATACCTTTAGTATTGATGGGGTATCTTTTGTAATCGAAGAAGTAAAAATAATTCTTGACTACGATAGTTTAACGGCTTCCACCGAAGTTACGGGGATATCATAAATGAGGAGCTTTGAGAGATTTTTTAAAGAGGGAGATAGGCAAAAGGAAATTGTAGAAGGGAAAGTAGTAAGCGTTAATCCTTTCAAAAGGGTAACCATAGAAACTCCTACTGGAATGATAAAGGCAAAGGGTTATTCCAGCACTTACTACCCCAGGAGAGCGGTTATTGCCAACGTTGGCGGAAAACAGTGTAAATTTGAGATATTAACTTTTTACTCCAAAGAAAAATGATTAACCGGAGAAAGTTTAGAAATTTTTTTGTTCCTAAAAAGAACACTATTACTCCAGTGACTATTAAGAGAGAAAATCCCTTTAAGCGTTCCATTGCTCAATTACCAAATGGGGAATGTTTAATGAAAGGAGAGGACGCTACCGTATCAGCAAACATTGCAGGGGTTAAACTTTACACTATACCACCCGAGACACCCGGGGAGCGGATGGAGCATCCTTTCCAACCATTAGTGAGGAGACCAAGAGTAGAGCTGAATTATTTTGTGAGAGTTATAAGGGGGGGGAATGAATGTTTGGGGATTTTACAACCCCATAATTATCGATTGGTGGAATTGCCTACCTCCAACTATATTTACGATGCTTTTAGTATAAGCGGGGGAGATTATGCCAGTACTGCATTTTTTAGAAAATTAGGAAAATTGGGGTTAATCGCTGGGAATATATTTTTTGATAGCTCTGAACAGATATTAAAAAGGGCTTATCACGAAGCTTTTTGGGTAGAAAGCACGCAGGATTGGATAGTATACGAAAGCATAACTTACGGTGATGCTTCTTATTATAGACTTTTAATAGAAACCTGGGATGCACAATTGAATAAGAAAGAAAGCAGATATGGACAGGGGATGATATTTCCCCAGGACGTAAGCGGCTACACGGGCTCTTATAATGGTGAAGTATACGCTTGGAATATAAATTTTGTGCGGCAATGGAGCTTGGGATACCCTTTTGATATAGGAAGAGATGAAGAAGGGAATTTATACCTGGTTTCAGCCAGGAAGCTTATCTTTGAAAACGACTTTACTGATACTTACCCTTTCACAACCATAACAAGAGACCAGTACAAAATCGAAGAGATACATAGACCACCGAAGGATTGGGGTTACGGAACGGTACACGGGCAAATACATAACCAGGTTGATTTTCATTTATACGTTTACAAAATTGATAAACAAACTTTAAAAATAGATACTGACCCGATTATAAACGTTCCCTACTACCAGGCTGATTTATATATAGGTTATTACGAATGGGAAAAGGGAACGTATTCCATAGCAACGGTGGACAATATAGGGTGTTTTAAAAACTTTGTATATATTTTATTGTCCCATACAGGTTTTAGAAAACCTACTTTGTTTATTTTTAATTATTTAACCGGTGAAAAGGTTTTTGAGATATCACCACCAGGGGACAGGCAAGTTATAGATATCACAACGGATAAAATAGATAAGTTTATTACTTTTGATTTCCGTTTTCTTTTGGATTATCAAAACTTTATTTACGATGAGTTTGGAAACTGCGTTGAAATAAGTGGCTTTAGGAACGAGAATGAATGGGATGGAGATTTTATTAATAAAGAAAAAAGTGACAGTAAAGAAGTTTTTATGATAAGGGCTACAGATAAAAAGTTATTAAGAGTAATAACACACGGCTCGACTGCTGAAACCGTTGCCGAAATAGAAGTTGCTTGGGTTAATGCAACCAGCACTTTTGCGGTAAATAAGCTCTTTTATTACCAGGGGCGAGTGTTTTATTCCGACTATAGATATAAGGACGTTTACGAGGTTTTCCCATACTTTGACGAAGACACCCAAACCTGGAAATCTTTCCAGCAGTTACTTTATAATAAAAGAGACGGCTACCCGGTTAAAATAATTAACGGCTATATGATTATGTCAAATATGAAAACTTTTTTTATAGGGAAGAGGGGGCTTGAAGAAGTAAAAATAATAATGCCAGAAGGTGCAACTTACAACGTTAAACTTGCATATTATAACCACCAGAACAGAGATATCAGGCATTACACAGGAGGTTAGAAATGGCTGACCCGATTTTGAGCATAAGGGATTTAGAAGACAATTTATTAACGGGGCTGGATTTTGGCACAATAAACGCTGGGGAGTATTCCTCGATAATAGAATGCAGGTTGTGGAACGACTACGATGGCATAGGCTCTATAGTTGCCACTAATGTTACAATTAAGTTAGTAAACGGGGAAGGGTTAGAAGAGGGGCAAATAATCGAAGAAGCACTTGCAGAATACAAAGTAGGAAAAGAAGGAGATACGGCTACCCCGGAGAGGATAGACACCAGCTGGAAACCCCTGGGGAGAGGTTTTCCTTTGGAAGCAGGCGATATCCCATCGAATACATACAGGACTGTATTTTTAAGGATTAGAGTTCCGGCAGGGGTAGAAACAGCAGGATTTTCCCTGGGGTTATCAATTTATTACGGGAGTACGATAAAAACAAAAGTTCTACCCTGCATAGAAAGAGATGGAGTGATAAATGGCTTTGATGCTACACTAGTTGGTTCTTCTTTGACAATTACCCCGGGAAAGGCGTTTTTATCCCCATATTTAATTGAGACCGTAAGCTCAGTTACGTTAATTTTATCAGAGGATAATTATGTTTACCTTTTACCATCTGGGGAGATAATATCCGATACCTTATTACCAGATGGCTGTTTACCGTTGTATTATGTTAAAGATTATAATGTTTTTGATTTGAGGACTTTTTTTGATGATAACATAAAAGTACCATTATTAAATAACACCCTGGAAATAATACGAAAAGGAGCAGTTGTGTGTCTTACAGAGGATATATATCCTGAAGAAAAAGCAAAAAATTGGATAGGAATAGTAGAACACGATATCCTACCTAACAAAAGTGGATTTATAGTTGTGCGGGGAAAAACCAAAGCTTTGGCATTTGCTCCAGTAAACCCGGGAGACACACTTGTTTGTGCTCCATCTTTTAACGTTAGCAATCTTACTAAAGAAGGTTTAACCATAGGAGGAATATTTCCAGGGGGAGAAGTAGACTTTATTATTAAAATTACCACCGACGGCGAACCGGATTTGTTTAAATTTAGCAATGACGGTGTAAACTGGAGTGAAGAATTAGAGGTTTCCACCGACTGGATAGAGTTAAACAATGGTATAAAGATTAAATTTAACTCCCTCGATTGGGAGCTGGACGATACCTGGGAGTTTACCGTTACTTTTCTTGGCTTGGGGTATTTAAAAAGTGAGGAGAATTTAAGTTGTGGGGAAATAGTAGGGAAAGCTCTTGAAAGTTTAACTGTTGATGGTTTAACTGATATAATTATCTAAAGAGGTGAACGATATGAGTTGGGGAATTGACCAAGATGGAAATCTACGACGCTTGAGAGTAGATGAAGAAGGGAGAATGGTGATAAGCTGTTATTTGCCTGCCTGGGAAACCCCAGTAGAGACGGTAGGAGATTTGCCAGATGACCCGGCAGGAACGGTGAGAGTAGTTTTGTCAGAACCAGGATTATACATAAAATCCGAAACCGGTTGGGAGAAGGTAGGGGTATCTACGTTTTTATCATTAAGCGATACCCCGGAAAGTTATAATGGCCAGAAAAATAAAATACTTGCAGTGAGCACTGATGAAAAGGGAATAACATTTATTGATTTGGAAACCGGGGCGAAAACGTTTATTGAGTTGACCGATGTTCCAAATAGCTACGACGACCAGGGAGGTAAATACCTGCGAGTTAAAGAGGATGGAGGAATAGAGTTTGTTGACGATATACCATCGGACTACGAAAACCAGGCTGGAAAATACTTACGAGTTAAAACTACGGAAGACGGGTTGGAGTTTGCGGATTTGGAAACTGGAGCATTAACATTTATTGAGTTGGCTGACGTTCCAGAAAGCTACGCTGGGAACGCAGGAAAATACCTACGAGTTAATGCGACGGCTGATGGATTAGAGTTTGCCACTATAGAAGGCGGTGGCGGTGGAGGAGAACCAAGCTACTTAACTGACGATTTTGGAGGGATGTAAAATGGCAGTAGTAAACAAAAGATTAGCAAAAGGGAAATTAGGAAATACTGAAGGAACGCTCTATACAGTTCCATCAGCAACTAAAACTTACATAAAGGCTCTTACTTTATGCAACGTTGCTATAACGGCTAAAACAATTACCTTAAAATTTGCGGGGACAGAAGTTCTTTACAACTACTCTCTGGGAGCTTGCGACACCATTACTATACCATTTTTTGACCATATCTTGGAAGCAGAGGAAACAATAACGGGGTTATCTGATGCCAGCAACTCAATTGCCTATTATATAAGTGGTAGAGAGGTATCATAAAAATGAAGCATTTTTTTTACAATAGATTAAAGTTTTTAACTGTAGGGCTAAAACCAGCAGGGGCTTGGAGCTTGGCTAACAGTCTAAATACCGCAAGGCAATCTCCAGCTGGTTGCGGAAAACAAAATGAGGGACTTTGCTTTGGCGGATGGAATAATGACTGGGCTAATCTGACCAGTACTGAAGAATACAATGGCTTAACTTGGTCTAGTGGAGGTAATCTTACCCTGGGAAGAGGTAACCTGGGTGGTTGTGGATTGCAGAATGCGGCCTTAAGTTTTGGAGGTTCTGATGGTACAGATGGTCTTAAGAAGACTGAGGCTTACAACGGAACAGCTTGGAGTGGCGGAGGTAACCTTAATAAGGCACGGGATGGCACTTCGGGGTGCGGCTTTCAGAATGCTGCTTTAGCGGTTGGTGGTTTTGATACCTCTATGGGTCTGGGCATTTCCCAAACTGAAAAATACAATGGAACAGCGTGGAGCACCTCTGCAAACACTTATATTGCCAGACAAAAACTGGGGTGCTGTGGAGTGCAAAACGAGGCCTTGGCAGTTGGTGGAGCTTCCGACTATGGAACGGGAATTGATAATTGCGAAGAGTATAATGGCACTTCTTGGGCTTTAGGAGCAGATTTACCCACTGCTATTATTTCTCCTGGTGTTTGTGGACAGCTAAATGAGGCTCTTTGCTTTGGTGGAGGAGATGACTACGGCTTCCCTTATAATAGTTGCCTGGAATACAATGGAACAGCTTGGAGCACTATGGGGGATATGTTAATTCCCAGAACCAGCACATCAGGTTGTGGAACACAGGGAGAAGCTCTGGCTTTTGGAGGAAGAAACATAGATAACTTAATCCCCCAATGTGAAGAATATAATAAATTTTTACCTTGGTGATAATATGAACGAACTGGCTGTTTTTGAGATTGATAATGACATTTTAAACGAAGTAGATGAAGTTTTACGATATGCTCAAATATTTAGAACCAGAACCGAGATGGAAGTATCGGTTCTAAACGATGTAAAGTTCCCTACCCCGGATGCTAAATACTGGCAAGCAATGAGAGAAGAACGGGCGATGATAACCGAGTTGTATAGCTTAAGCTTTGAATACCGGAAAAACATAGTGAACATAAAGAAACTGCAAAGAAAGTTACAAAACGAGGAAGACGACCTGGAGCGAGAATTACTGGAAATAGAGTTGGAGCAAAAGCTATGGTTGAAGAAAGAAATGGAGATGGTTGCAAAAGATAGGATAAGAGAGATAAAAGAGTGGAAGGATATTAAAGAAAAACAAAATATTGAATTTTCCGCAACCGACCCTGATGAACACCAGCTTATTTCCTATACCCGACGATGGCTAAACCAGGCATTGACAATGGGGAATAATGGTACGGCTGGAGAAAGGATGAATATATTGGGACAACTGGACAAAGGGCTAAAGATGTGCAGGGAAAAAGGTTGTTTGAATAAAGTTATAGAAGGGTATCCCGAGGAAGTTAAGTCTCTGATTGCCAGGGATATGTTAAGCGAAGGCGTTAATGAGTGATAGAAATTTTGGCTGTTTTGATTGCAATATTTGGAGTTTTAGCAACTTTAGGAAGCTGGTGGAATAATGGACGATAAATTATCAGAAAGAGTTGTTGCACTGGAAGTTTGCTATGAAAACTTGACAGAAGACGTAAGGGAAATAAAAACTGCCATAGACAGTATAAGCAAAAAGATAGACAAATTGGGAGAAATTAATGGCGTACAAAACGAGAATATAGCAAAATATTCTGCAGTGTTAACTCACGAGAGCAAAAACTTATCCTGGCTGATGGGGATAATAGCGGGGATAGCCTCTGGAGTGGGAACAGGTTTTATTGTAAGTTTTTTAGGGAAATAAAATGTGGAATTTAAATTGGTATAACATTTGGAAATACAGCTTACCAAAATTTTGGGAGGAGATACCTTTAATCTTTGCAATTGTTGATGAATATACAGAGAAATATCGAAGTATTGTAGATAGGAATAAGGATATCAACCTTTATGCTCTATCTTTGGCAGTGCGACGGCAAGAAAACGGTGGGGCTGGATTTGAGTTTGGGGTTATAGCAGCTAAAAACACAAACCTGGAAGAGCAAGCCAGGTGGGCAGTAGTTACCTTTTTGAAGAACATTGAAAGGTGGGAGAGAGCGAGAAAGAACGGTGAATGGAAACCACAAAATTCTTTACCGGTGCTTGATTATATTGTTTTTTTAGGGAACAGGTGGGCTCCGGTTGGTGCAAGCAACGACCCAAAGAATTTGAATAAATACTGGATAGATAATGTCCAGAAACTTTATCAAAAATACGAAAGGAGCTAAAAAATGGACTGGACAGAAATAATTAAAGAAGCTCTTATTATTGTCCTTCCCCCTATTTTGGCGTACATTTTTGGCAAATGGGGAATTGACCAGGATAAGATAGCACAGCATAGCAGACTGTTTTTAATTGCAAAGCAGGCTGTGCTGTGGGCACAGGACGCTTACCCTGACAAACCAGGTATAGAACGTTACGAAGCTGCATTTAATGCTTTTGTTGATGCGTTAAGAAAAGCAGGGCTGCTTAACAAAGTGCCTAATGAGATTTTAGACCAGATTTTACGGGCGGCATATCAGGAAGAGATTGGGACTAAAAAGTTGGGAAACTAATCGAGGGGGTGCTCGGTAAGTTGGTAGCTGGCACGTTATTGAACGAGGAAAAGAGAAAAGAATTATTTGCCTGGCTCACCAAGCACGGAGTGGAGATAGACCCCCTGTTTGAAGAAAAGATGAGAGAATTGGAAAAACAAAAAGCTCTGGAACAATACAGCGAAAAGCTTCCGAAAGTTACTGCGGAAGTTGAGGGATACGAAGACGTATCGGCAGATTTAACCGGAGCTGGCCGTTCCTGGATAAAAGGTGAAGAACCACCGATGAATTATGAATTTTATATTGATGCACACGGTGTTTTGCACCGGAAAGGAGAAGAGCAATGAGACACGTTTGGTTCTGGGGTATTGTTGTGGTAGCTATTTTGTTGATAACTAAATTTGGCTTGAAACTATGGTAAGGAGTGATAACAATGATGTATTTTGTTTGTTTTGCCGTTGGGATAGGTTTAGGTGCTTGGCTAATGTGGCAAATAAAGTGTAAAAACTGCAGATAAGTAACCCCAGGCAGGACACCTCCCCTGCCTTTCCTACACACCCAGACGGGGCTCTGTCTCTTATACAC
>CZCB01002403.1_pt1 | contig 17464 bp, 13 predicted proteins | sample 591991 | NCBI WGS metagenome assembly CZCB01 (sample SAMEA3556809, study PRJEB10932) | anaerobic digester metagenome | reverse complement strand
TGGTGCCGGGGACCGGAATCGAACCGGTACGGGCTTTTAGGGCCCGCAGGATTTTAAGTCCTGTGCGTCTGCCAGTTCCGCCACCCCGGCATAATGGAGGCGACACCCAGATTCGAACTGGGGAATAAAGGATTTGCAGTCCTCTGCCTTACCACTTGGCTATGTCGCCCCGCCATATTTTTTAATCACTTGCTGCGACAAAATATATTTTAACATGGGTTTTCAAATATGTCAATGTTATAAACCCTAATTTATTGATAAACTCATTAATCTATATTTAAATATATACAAAAATATTAATTAGCAAACCGTTTATATAATCACAAGAGACCATCACTTGGTAATTTTAACGTTATCAACCTTTTTTACCAAGCAAATGGCCTCTTGTTTCTTTTTTCCTACAGTATTTTTATACTTTATTTGCAGTTCTTCACCATCTACCAATCCAAATCCATTATTTTTTCTCCCTTATTATCATAAACCCTGATAATTAAAGGCAGTTTGCCGTTTAAAGTATGAGTAGCACAAGCGAAACAGGGGTCATAAGCTCTAAAGGCCATCTCAATCATGTTTTTCGCCTGCTCATTAACCTCACCGTTTTTGATTAAGCCCTTGGCTGCTTTATCCACGGAAAGATTCATCGCCCCGTAATTATGACCTGTAGCTACTACTAAGTTAACTTTTTTGATTATTCCTCGTTTATCGGTTACATAATGGTGCATTAGGCTTCCCCGGGGTGCTTCCACCATACCAATTCCTTCTTTGGGGGTTTCGGTGGGAATGGTACGGATATCGGGGCTGGTAATCTCTTCGTCTTGGGCTAGTTCTAAGAGTCTTTCAGCAGCAAACATTATTTCTACCAGACGGGCCCAATGAGTGCCCAAGGTGGCTTTAGCGGGTCTGCCTAAGGTGCTGAATAATTCTTCATAGGCGGCTTGGGCCCTGGGTGTGGCCATGCCTTCTGCGGCATTAAGCCTGCCTAAGGGTGCTACCCGGACCAAACAGGTGTCCGGTCCTTCTTTTAGGCCTTTCCAGCCCACTTTGCGAAGATACGGGAACTTCAGATAAGACCAGGGTTCCACATGCTCCGCAAAGTGCTCATGATATTCACTGGGGTGGAACTTCAAAAATTCTTTCCCTTGGGGGTCAACTACCCGCATCATGCCGTCATATAAGTTCAGGTGGTTATTTTCGTCAACCATACCCATGGAGTATATGTCTAAACTGTAGGTGTCATTTAGTATCAGTTCTACATATTCTTTGTTGGCTAGGACTAAATCCCGAAAAATCTGCAAAGACATGCCGGCATAGTCTATTAGGGATAAAGCCATTTTTTCTATTTCTTGTCGTTCTTCTTCTGTTAAGGGTTTACTCATTCCTCCGGGTAAGCCACAGACGGGATGGGTTGCTTTGCCGCCAATCATGGCTTGGATATGTTGAGCGTAAGAACGGTGTTTTATTACCTCCTGTCCTGTCTCTAACCCTACTTTGGCGATTAAACCTAAAATGTTCCTCTCTTCTTTTGGAGCTCCTGGTCCTACTACAAAGTCGGGGCCGGCTAAGGCATAAAAGTGAGCGGTATGGGAGTGAATTATATGGGCACAGTAAAAGAGTTCTCTTAATTTTTTGGCTGGACGGGGCGGATCTACTTGCCACAGGGCATCTAATGCTTTTGTAGATGCCATATGGTGGGATTCTGGACAAACTCCGCAAATACGAGGAGTTATCCGAGCCATTTCTTCAGCCGGTCTTCCTTCGCAAAATTTTTCAAATCCACGTAATTCAGGTATTTGTAAATATGCTTGTTCTACATTGCCTTCCTCATTTAAAAATACTTCTATTTTTCCGTGGCCTTCTAAGCGGGTTATGGGATCTATGCTTACTCTGGTGCAAACAGCCATTACTATTCTCCTCCTTTCTTGTAGTCAAATACCAACGACTTGGCTAAACTAAAACGATAAACGGTGCCTGCAGGGTCTTCCCATGTTGCGGCTAATTCCTGGGCTCCCTTTTCATCTTTAACATCCATAATACTGGCAATTGCACTAAGCAATTTGGCTCCCTGATCCGCCACCTTTTCGGAAGGACCGTAACATCCACGACAAGGCATATTAGCATTGATACAACGATGGCCGCACCCGTCTCTGGTTACAGGTCCGCAGCAAATTATACCCTGTTCAAGTAAGCATTTATTAGGATCAATCATCACCTCATAGGGACGTTTGAATTCAGTAATTTTTTTCTCAGTCTTTTCCTTGGGGCAAGTGTCGCAGAGTGATTTTAAACTGCCTATGACACTACCTTTGGGCGGCAAGTTACCGGAAACTATTGCTTCAATAGCGGTCCAGATTGTTTCCGGAGTAGGTGGACAGCCGGGCACATAGTAATCCACATCTATAACCTGATTCAGGGTCCAAACCCGGTTATAAAATCGGGGTAAGGTTAATTCCCCTTCTGGAACCTTACATTTGGTTAAAGGTATTACTTTTTCGGGATTTATAGTGGTTTGAGTATCTAGATAGGAAGATTTAAAAATCTCCTCCCGTTCAAATAAATTGGCTAAGGCGGGTATCCCGCCCCAAGCGGCGCAAGCTCCAAAGGCTACCATAATTTTCGAACGGCTTCTTAAAGCTTTAGCCATTTCTTCTTGTTCTGAGGTTCTTACTGCCCCGTTAAACAAGCATACATCTATTGAACCTTGCTCTAAGGCATAGAGATCTTCATATTTGTAATCCATGGCTATGGGCCAAAGTACGATGTCTGCCGCTTCAGCGATATCTAAAATTTTTTCGTTAGTGTCTAAAATGGCCACATCACACCCACCACAACCGGCGGCCCAATAAATAGCAATTTTAATTTTTTCAGCCATCGATATTACCTCCTTCTATGGTTACAGCCGCTTCTATCATTAGTCCATAGGCTTTATCATCAAAGTCATCCGATTCTTCCTCTGCTTGCTTTTTAAAAGGACCGATTCTTTTAATTTCTTCCACCATTGCCTTAACCACTTGAGCAAATTTTTCCCCTTCGGCAGCGGAAATCCAGGTTTGCTTAAACCGTTCTTCCTCTACCCCCAACTGGGAAAGCAATGTTTTAATAAGAGGTGTCCGCCGCAATGTTTTTATATTTCCATCAACATAATGACAGTCCCCTATATGACAACCGCTTATCAATACCCCGTCTGCACCTTCTTGAAAGGCCTTTAAAATAAAACTGGGCTCCACCCTACCGGAACACATTACTCTGATTACCCGTAAATTAGGTGGATATTGCATGCGGCTAACGCCGGCCAGATCCGCGCCGGCGTAGCTGCACCAGTTACATAGGAAACCTACAATTACCGGTTCAAAGTTTTTTTCCATATTTTTCACCTCTTCGTTTATTATTTTAAAACTAAGGCGTTGCTTACCAAATGATGGACATGTTGTACTTTTACGTCCAGATTATATTCTTTAATAATATCTGTTAGTTGGTCAAAACAGTTGTGACAGGGAGTCACTACAATTTTGGCCCCGGTTTTTGTTATTTGATCAGCTTTTAATTTGCCTTTAGCCATCCGTCCCACCTTAATCTCTTTGCCCATGGCTAAGAGGCCTCCTCCGCCGCCACAACAATAATTGTATTCCCGATTGGGCCACATTTCCCGAAAATCCAATACTACTTGATTTAAGCAGTACCGTGGTTCCTCAATAATCCCTTCTTTTCGGGCTGAATTACAGGGATCATGATAGGTTACCGGTTCCGGGTTTTTGGTTTTATCAACCTTGATAATACCATTTTTAATCCAATCAGCCTGGATTTCTAGAAAACTATAAACCGGATAATCTGCTTCCTCCGGTGTCAACCAAACCTTTCTGCCCCATCTTTGAGCTCGGGTCGCATGGCCGCACTCAGTAACAACAACATATTTAACCTTTAATTTTTTAACTTGATCCGCTATCCGCTTAAGCAAGATCCGGGAAGCTTCATCGTCGCCGCTAAACAGCCCGTAATGAGTCGCATCCCAATACTCACTGCTGCAGGTCCAGTTGGCACCGGCAGCATGCATTATTTTACCGATGCTTTGCACATCCATGGGATAATATTTAATTTCCCGAGGGTCCCACAGGAAAAGGAAATCTGCTCCCACTTTATCTACCGGGATCCTGACGTTGGTATCGTCCAACTCCGCTTGTAGTTCTTCTTCTATCCATTCTAAAGTATCTAAATAATCTTCTTGGGTCACTTCCATCTGGTTCCCGGTCCTTATTTGATTGTCAACTATATCTTGAAGAAATCCGGGACTTCTCAGACCGAAATTTCCTCTAATCGTCCTGACCATACCTGCTATGTCCACCCCCATAGGACACAGCATGGTGCATCTACCACACATGGTACAATTCCAGATAAACTTACTATTTAACACTTCCTCTTTTAACCCTAAAAGAACCATGCGTACAAACTTCCTGGGATCCATATCCTCATGGACATCACTGAAAGGACAACCAGCGGTACACATGCCACAGGCCAAACAATTATAAATGTCAAACTTGTTTTTATCCGTACAAAATTTTTCTGCTACTTCTTCCCGAAACTTGGGATAAATTTTATCTACAGTAATTACACTCATTAATTTTCCCTCCTCGTTTTTCATGCTAAAATAGCTGCAATTTCCGCAAAGATTTGTTCAGATTTAAAGTTTTTAATGGAGCAAGCTCCTGTTGGACAGGCGGAAGCACACACTCCACAGCCTTTACATAATACATCAGTTATTTCGGCTACTTTCTTGTTTTCATTGAAGGAAATAGCTTTATAGGGGCAAAGTCCGACACAAATCTTACAGCCTACACAATAATCAGGATCAACATAGGAAATGGCTCCTTCACTGGTTAACTTATCTTGGACTAACACACCGGTAGCTCTCTGAGCAGCGGCTTTAGCTTGCGCAATTGTTTCGTCAATAAACTTAGGACTATGAGCTAAACCGCATAGGAATACACCTTCTGTGGCAAAGTCCACGGGACGTAATTTCATATGGGCTTCCAAATAAAAACCGTCGTCATTTACCGGTACTTTATATAACTGAGCCAATTCTCTGGCATTTGAGTTGGGCAATGTGGCTGTATTCAAGGCTAGCAGTTGAGCCTCAATATTAATATCTTTCTGTAAAATATGATCTTGAACCGTTACCAATAAATTGTTCTCATCTATTAACCGAACCTTAGGCTCATTTCCTTCTTCATAACGAATAAAGATTACCCCTTTAGACCTGGCTTCTTGATAATAATCCTCCTTAAAGCCATAAGTCCGCATATCCCGGTAGAGAACATATACATTTATATCCGGATTTATTTCCTTGATTTTTAGTGCATTTTTCACTGCTTCCCCACAACAAACCCTACTGCAATATGGTCGTTCAGAATTCCTGGAGCCAACACACTGAATCATTACAATTGTCTTGACTTTTCGTAAATATTCTGAACTCTTAGCTAATATATTTTCCAATTCAACACCGGTAAGTACCAAATTGCTTTGTCCATATAAATACTCTTTAGGTTGATACTCCTCTCCACCAATGGCAATTACGGTAATCCCGTGTTTGATCTCTATTACTCCCGTTGATGTCTTGACTTCTGAAAGGAAATTTCCTACATAGCCGGAAACATTAATAACTGATGAATTTTTATAAACAGTGATTAAGGGGTTATTTTCCACCTTTTGAATCAATTCTTGTAAATAATTCTGAACATCTTTCGATTCTAAAGTATAATTAATCTTTAATGCTAATCCGCCTAATTGATCAGTTTTTTCAATTAAATGTACCGGAAAACCTTGTTTTGCAATTTCTAGAGCTGCCTCCATGCCTGCAACACCGCCGCCGATTACTACTGCCTCTTTTGTTACATCCAGATGTAGAACTGACAAAGGTTCTTTCAAAGCGGCTGCTGAAATTGCTGCCCGAACCAAATCTTTAGCTTTTTCCGTAGCCTTCTCCGGTTCATGCATATGCACCCAGGAACACTGTTCCCTAATATTGGCCATCGAAAATAGATATGGATTCAAACCTGCTTCTTTTAAGGTTTGTTGGAATAAAGATTCGTGGGTCCTAGGAGTACAAGAAGCCACAACAACCCGATTAAGATTATATTCTTTAATAATCTCTTTAATTTTTTCCTGGGCATCCTGGGAACAGGTATATAATAAATCATCTGCATACACCACATTAGGAAGTGTGCTCACATAATCTCTCACCGCCGGCACATCCACAACACCGCCGATATTGATACCGCAGTGACAAACAAAAACCCCTATCCTCGGCGGTTCACCTAGGACATTTCGTTCAGGCGGATAGGTCACCTGTTTTTCCAGGGTATGACGGACTTCTGATAATAAGGAAGCTGCATGAGCTGCCGTCGCACTGGCTTGCACCACCGTAGAAGGAATATCTAGAGGGCTGTGAAAAGCACCGCACACATAAATGCCTTCCCGGCTTGTTTTAACAGGGTCAAATATAGATGTTTCCGCAAAGCCGTATTTATTTAAATCTATCTGAAATTTTTCCGCTAAATTTTTTGATTCGGCACAAGGCCTCATCCCTATTGAAAGCACAACAATATCAAATTCTTCATAATGAACATTACCCTCTAAATCAGAGTACCGTATTTTGATATTTTTAGTTTCCGGGTCTTCCTCCAAGGCAAATACACGGGAGATAACATACCGCACCCCATACTCTTCTTTGGAGCGAATGTAATATTTTTCAAAATCTTTACCAAAGGTGCGAATATCCATATTAAATATGGTGGTTTCCAAATCCACTCCTATATGTTCTTTGGCAATAATCGCTTCTTTAACTGCATAAGTACAACAAACTGACGAGCAATACCCACTGGCACATTGAGCCGTATCACGGGAACCTATACACTGAATCCAGGCTATTTTTTTCGGTTCCTTATGGTCAGCGGGTCGAACAATTTTTCCTTTAAAAGGCCCGGAAGCACTCAAAATTCTTTCAAATTCAATACTTGTAACCACATTTTTATATTTTCCGTAGCCAAAATTGGTTAGCTTGCTAGGATCAAATTCTTCAAAACCGGGAGCCAGAATCACGGCACCTACCTTTAAATTATATTCTTTCGGAACGTCATCAAAATTGATGGCTTTACTGGTACAAGCGCTTTCACACTTCCGGCAAATATCTTTACCCAAAGGTTTCCCTTTTGAAAGATATAAACATCTTTCCGCATCAATATTGTAGACCTTAGGAACTGCTTGCTCATATTTAACTGAAATCGCCTTTTTCTTTGATAAACCGTTATTAAAAGGATCGGGAATTTTTACCGGACAGGCTTGGGCACAGTCACCACAACCAACACATTTGTCCAAGTCAACATAGCGAGGATTTTGCCTGATTGTAACTGTAAAATTTCCGGGCTCTCCTGATATTCCTTCAACCTGGGCTAAGGTAAACAGTTCAATATTCGGATGGCGCCCACATTCAACTAATTTCGGTGAAAGAATACATAAAGAACAGTCATTGGTAGGAAAAGTCTTATCAAGCTTAGCCTGGGTTCCACCAATAGCCGGTGAAGATTCAACCAGATAGACGTAAAACCCTGTATCGGCTAAATCTAACGCAGCTTGAATACCGGCAATCCCTCCTCCCACCACCAGTACTGAGCCCACCTTTTCTGTGGTTAAACGTAAATCCGCCATAAACATCACCTCTTTAATTTATTTTTTTAAATTTCTACATTCCATATTGGAATATCTAATACTATAGCTACAATGCTATCGATAATGAAAAGGGTGTGGGGCCAATCAGGAAACAAGGAAAAAAATTCGCTAAAAGATAGCCCATTATATTCACATATTTCCTTTACCGAAGGAGCACGTTCTTTTTCCAGGTAAAAATACCGTACCAAGTCTAAAACCTTATAGTGTTCAGGAGTGGGCATAATATTTTCTCTTTTTAACACATCATGCACCATTTCTTTCCATTTATTTTCGTCTTTTACACATTGACAACCCATACTCAAATAATGCCTTCTAAAGGTTGTAGATTTTAACATGCCTTCCACCTCCTTATTTTTCTAATCAAACCTTGCTTTAGAGGGCAAGCCTGCAATACGGCAGGCACCGTTAATAGGACCACGCGGGAATAAATCAAAGAGATCTATTACCCGTAAACCTGTACGAGCACAAATTTTTTGGACCGGCGGGATAGAATCAAAATCATCATAATACTCCCGGATAAACAATATAATTTCCCAATGCTTTTCAGTAAGAGTAATATTATCTTGCTCAGCCAAATAGATGGCAATCTCTTTAGTCCACTTTTTGGGGTCCTGCAAAAAACCATCCTTATCAAGCTCTACCATATTACTCCCCTCCTAAATCACTTTACTAAAATATAGTGCAAATATCGTGCCATAAAAAAAAAGACCATTTATCCCGCATTTTTGGGCTAAATGGTCCTTTTTAATCATTAGCATGTGTTTCAAAAATACCTAGCTGTGTGTAAAAAATAGTCAGAAGCTTATATTGTATTTTTCAATTTTATCATATAAAGTTTTCCGGGTAATACCCAATGCTTTGGCTGTTTTTTGCTTATTACCTCCATATTTCTTTAGAATTTGCTGAATATGATATTTTTCTACATCCGCCAGTTTTTCAAAATACGATTTGTTATTGCTCATATTCATGTTCTCAGGCAAGTCCTCCAATAAAATAAACTCCGATTTGCCTTTAATAAATGCATATTCAATGGCATTTTCTAATTCTCGTACATTTCCGGGATAGTTGTAACGAAGGAGAAATTCTAAAGCCTCATCAGATACTCCTTTTTTCGATTGATTAAAAGCTGAATTAAACTTAGAGATAAAATAATCAATCAATAGGGGTATATCATCTTTTCTTTCCCGAAGGGGCGGTATTTTAATAGGAAAAACATTTAGTCGATAAAATAAATCCTGACGGAAATTACCATTATTAATTTCTTCAATCAAATTACGATTTGTGGCCGCTATCACCCGTACATCCGTTTTTAATGTTTCTTTGCCGCCTACCCTTTCAAATTCCCCTTCTTGCAATACTCTTAATAATTTGGCCTGCAAATTAATTGGGATTTCTCCTATTTCGTCTAAAAAAATTGTACCCTTATCCGCTAATTCAAAACGTCCTTTATGAGTAAACTGGGCGCCTGTAAAAGCACCTTTTTCGTGGCCAAAAAACTCACTTTCTAAAAGGGAAGGAGTTAAAGCCGCACAATTAACCTTAATAAAAGGCTTATATTTCCGATCACTTAAATAATGTATGGCTTTAGCTACCAATTCTTTACCCGTTCCGCTTTCCCCGACAATTAATACACTTGTTTTATAAGGAGCTACAGCTTCAATCATCTCGTAGATTTCTAAGATCTTATGATTTTTACCGATAAAATTATGAAAACAATACCGACCTCTTAATTCCCGTTGTAACTTTTGAATTTCCCGTAAGTCAGAAAATATTTCTAAAGCTCCGATGATCTTTTTTTGTTTATCAAATAAGGGTAATACCGTAACTTCCACAGGAATAGGTTCGCCTCTTTTGGACACAATTACTATATCAGTAGAATACCCTTTTTCACCTTGTTGAAAGGCTTTGTGAATTAGGCAACTGGCTCCGCAACAATGGGACCCGTTCAAAACTTTATAACACTTCCGTCCAATGGCTTCTTCTACAGTATATCCGGTTATCTCTTGGGCAGCCTTATTAAAAGTGGTAATATTTAAGTCGTCATCAACGGCAAAAACCCCTTCGGAAATACTGTTTAAGATGAACTCAGTTTCAATATTCTTTAGACCTATAGCAAACTGTCCATCATTCAATAAAGTGGCTTTATCATTACGATAGGATATTTTTATCCCTCCTTTCTGAATTTTTTAAATAATTCCTAAAACACAGAATATACTATGTATAATTTCTAAACATCCTCATTTACAGTATATCAATTTTTATGAACATATGCCAATTTAATGATAATATTTTTATTTTATTAAAATGATTAATTTTCATAATTTATGCATAAATAGTTAAAAAATGAAAAAGGATATATCCGATTTTTTATGGATATACCCTTATCCAAGATCAATACTCTGGAGGCAGTTGTTCTAGCTCAGCCATACTGAATACGGGACCGTCTTTGCAAACATATTTGCTGCCGATGTTGCAGCGACCACACATGCCAATTCCACATTTCATTTTCATTTCTAGGGATGTATAGATACGATCAGGAGTAAATCCTAAGTTTTGGAGTACCGGTAAAGTATATTTTATCATTACCGGTGGACCACAGACTAAAGCAATAGCCGTGACTGAAGGATTTATTACTTTTTCCGTAATTTCCGGTACAAAGCCAACATATTTATCCCAGCCTGGAACTTCTCGATCTATTGAGAGGTATAAATTAATATCTTCCCTCGTTAGCCATTCCTTAAATTCTTCTTTATATAGAATTTGACCCGGTTCTCTGTTACCGTAAACAATATCTATCTGACCGAAATCACTTCTGTTTTCAGGTTCAATTATATACCTAACCAAAGACCTTAAAGTAGTAAAAGCAAACCCTCCTCCAATTATTACAACATCCTTCCCTTTTAACTTTTCTAAAGGCCAACTGTTTCCCAAAGGTCCCCGTAAACTTACAATATCACCTGCTTCAGCTTGATGTAAGCATTTCGTAAAAAAACCCATTCGTTTTACAGAGAATTTAAGAATACCCCGTTCACAGGGTGCAGAGGCAATGCCAAAAGGTGCTTCGCCAACTCCCATAATACCGACTTCCCCAAACTGACCGGGCAAATACTTAAATCTTTCTATATCCTGTTCATTTAAAAAACTTAGGATAAAGGTTTTTAAGTCATTTTCCGGATTTTCCTCTGTAATTTTTTCTATTCTCATTTCATAGGGTAAATAAGGATTTGGCATTTATTGCACCTCCTTTATTCTTTGTAAAACTTCCCGGATGTCGAGATTTACGGGGCATTTCTCCACACAACGTCCACATCCAACACAGGCAAAAATACCATGATTTTCGAAAAAATATCTAAATTTATGCATAACCCGCTGGCGCAATCGTTCTGCCCCTGTAGGACGGGGATTATGTCCGGAGGCTTGTTTAGTAAAACTGGCAAACATACAAGAATCCCAACTGCGAACTTTTTTACCTTTCTGATCATCAGTCAAATCAAAGCAGTGACAGGTAGGACATAAAAAGGTACACACCCCACAATTGACGCATTTTTCCTGTAGCTCTCGCCATAATGGGCTTCTATATATAACCTCCAGTTTTTCAGCTAAATCTTTATCGGCGATTTCTAAATTAAATGGATTTGCCGGTAGCTCCATTGGAATATTTATCGGCTTATCTGCTGTGAATACGGGGTTTTTAATAAGTCCTTTGCCTTTAACTGATACTAATTTCACTAAATAAGTATCGCCGCAATCAAGCAGCATTAAATCTGAGCCTTCGGTAGTTAAAGGGTCTTTACAAAAACATCCCAACCCCGGTTTTTGACAAACCAGAGAAATCACTACCGTATTTTTCCGACGATGGGAATAATACGGATCCTCATAGTCCTTATTAATGAATACCCTATCTAAAATAGTTAAGCTGCGAGCATCACATGGCCTTACTTCCCAGATTATTCTTTTTTCTTGAGGCAAATCAGGTTCAATTATAAGGGGTCTTTTCCCTTTTACTTTTTTATATTTCAAAAGGACTTCATATTGAGGAAAAAAAAGATCTTTAGGAGGTTTTAAGGTATTTTGATAATCTTCATCGGGAAAACTTCCTCCGTCCCAGGATCCCCAAGTATAATTCTTTCCTACTTTTACCGGAGCCCAAACTTCATATTCCTCTTGCATCTTTATCAGCCAGTTTTGAAACTCCCTTTTAGAAACTTGATAATCAAACACTTTCCTCACCTCCAATTAAAAAGGGTTGGGGATCGTCTTCTTTATATTCGTTCAAAACAGGCTCGGCCTCTAAACTTAAACCCGGTTCCGTATTAAACAACTCTTGAATATCTTTTAGGAGTTTTCGATTAAGCAGGGAAAGATTTACCTCCATGGGACATGCCCGAACACAAGCTCCACAATCAATACACCTACCGGCTACATGCATTGTTCTGGTTAAATGAAAAATAATATTGTCCGCCAGATCGGTTGTTTTACCTAACCAACAAGGGAGATTTTCTTCTACAAAACACTCTTTACAGTAACAGGCGGGACATACATTACGGCAGGCATAGCAACGAATACATTTAGACATTTCTTGATAAAAATAATTTTTTCTTTCCTCAGACAATAATTCCTCAAATGCTTCTACATCGGAAAAATCATCCTGATTGTTCAGCTGAACCTGTTCTGCATAGAAGTCAGCAATGACCCCTTGAGGATGTCTGCAATTGTGACAACTTCCCATACTAGGGCAATTGGCACCGATTATATAAATCCTTTCTCGATTCACCTGGTTTTCTTTGATCAGATTTATAATTGACCTGGTATCACAACCTTTAGCGATTATCCCTACTTTCCCAGAGAATTTACTTAGATAGTTGGCCAAATTGAGATTACATCCATCCTGCCAGACAAATCTTTCTACTTCTTCTGTAGTTCTAGCGAAATAAGGGGTGCATTTACCGGGCAAAGTGCCTTGGGCAAAACCGATAACCACTTCTACCTCTTTAGCTTCCAATAATTCTTTGGCTTTTGCTTTAATATTCTCTAAAACAGTCATTTTCTTTCCCCCCATCCATCCCATTGGGGCAAATTATCAATTTCTCCTGCCACCTTTGTGGCTACTTCAGCAAATTTATTGCCTTCGGCCGCTGATATCCAATCAAACTGCACTCTGCCCTCTTCTAACCCGATAAAATCTAAAAGGCTTTTAATTAAAGCAAATTTTCGCCGAGCAACTAAGTTTCCGGAGGTATAATGACAATCTCCGGGGTGGCAGCCAGCCACCAAGACCCCGTCTGCGTATTTTAAAGCGTTAAAAATAAATAAAGGATCAACCCTACCTGAGCAAGGTATCCGGATAATTCTTATATGAGGCGGATATTGGAAACGACTAACCCCGGCCAAATCCGCACCGGCATAACTACACCAATTGCATAAAAATGCCACTACTTTCTTTTGCATATTTTTCACCCCGCTTTAATTATTTGTTCCAACATAGCCACTATTTGAGAACTTCTGAAACTTCTAACGTCAATTGCATGGGCCCGACAAGAAGCAGCACAAACGCCACAGCCCTTGCAGATAGCACTATTTACCTTAGCCACCTTTTCTTTAGTGTCTATTTCTATAGCTTGGGCAGGGCAAATATCAGCACAAGTTCCACAACCGCTGCAAAGCTCCGGATTAACTTCTGCTGTTTGACCGCCGGCCACTATTTTTTCCTTGTTCAAAATAGTACAAGCTCTGCCGGCAGCAGCTTTACCTTGGACAATCGCTTCCACTATTGGTTTAGGTCCATGGGCTAAGCCACAAACAAAGATCCCATCGGTACTAAAATCAACCGGTCTGAGTTTCATATGGGCTTCTAAGAAAAAGCCATCTTGGTTTAAAGGCACTTTGAGAAGTTTAGCCAATTTTTCATTATCTGAATTGGCAACGGTAGCTACCCCTAATCCCACCAGGTCAGCGGGGATCAACAAATATTTTTGTAAAATCTCATCCCACACTCTTACCTTTAATCCGTCACCGGTTTGGGAAACTTCCGGCTTAAAATCCAAATCATAACGAATAAAGTTTATCCCTTTTTTCCGGGCTTTTAGATAATTATCCTCGGTAAAACCATAAGTACGCATATCCCGGTAAAGCACAAAAACATTTGCTTGGGGATTTATCTCTTTTACTTTGAGAGCCAGCTGAACGGACTGATTACAACATACTTTACTGCAATAAGGATGTTCTGAATTTCTCGAACCTACACAATTAATTAAGACAATATTTTCACAGTTTATTAAGTCAGTGTTATCCTCTTGCAACATTTCTTCAATTTCTAAATAAGTTTTTACCCGCTCATTTTCCCCATAAAGGTATTCCTGAGGTCGATATTCTTCTCCACCGGTAGCTAAAATCACTACTCCGTGTTCTAGTTTTTCTCCACTGGTTAAAGTAGTTTCAAAATTTCCAATAAATCCGGAAATATTTGCTACCTGTTCATTGGTATAAACCTTTATTAAAGGATGTGTGATCACTTTCTTCTGTAAATCTTCCAAAAAATCTTTAACCGGTTCCCCTTCATGAGTAATAGTAATTCTGGTTGTCAAACCCCCAAGACTTTCCTTTTTTTCCACTAAATACACAAAGTAACCTTGAGAAGCAATGCCAAGAGCTGCAGTCATTCCGCTGACTCCTCCGCCTAAAACTAAAGCCTTATTTGTAACAGAAACAAAATTTGTTTCAATAGGTTCCAGTTTCCTGGCTTTAGCTACGGCCATCCGCACTAAATCTTTTGCTTTTTCGGTAGCTTTTTCAGGATTTTTCATATGAACCCAGGAACACTGATCGCGAATATTGGCCATTTCAAAAAGATAAGGATTCAGTCCCGCTTCTTTTAATGTTTCTCTAAAAAGAGGTTCATGAGTTCTGGGGCTACAGGAGGCAACTACAACCCTATTTAATTTATGTTCCTTAATTATTTCTTTGATTCTTAACTGGGTATCCTGGGAGCAAGTATAGAGATTATCCTCCACATAAACCACATTTTCCAAAGAACGGGCATGTTCCACCACTTTTTCAATATTGACGGTTCCGGAAATATTAATCCCACAATGGCAAATAAACACTCCTATCCTGGGTTTAAGACCACGGACATTGATTTCCGGAGGATATGTTTTGGTTTTAATTAAGGAGTTTTTCACCGGAACCAATTTTTCCACTGCACAGAGGGCGGCGGCACTGGCCTGGGTTACTGTTTCCGGTATATCTTTGGGACCGCTGAATGCCCCGGCGACCAAAATACCTTTCCGGGTAGTCTGAATTGGTAATAAGGGTTCGGTTTTGGCAAAACCGTATTTATTAGTTTCAATATTTAAGCTATTAATGATTTGCTCTGTATTTTCCGGAGGGCACAACCCAACTGAGAGCACCACCAAATCAAATTCATCCGTTTTTAAGGTACCGTCAATCAAAGCATAACGAATTAATAAATTACCGTTGTCTTTTTCCTCAACCTGATAAATACGAGAACGGATAAAATTAACACCTTTTTTTTGCGCCTGTTCATAATACTGTTCAAAATCTTTTCCATGACTGCGCATATCCATATAAAAGATAGTTGTTTCTAAGGGGTAAGCGGCATGTTCTTTAGCGATAACCGCTTCTTTAATGGCATACATACAACAAACACTTGAACAATAACCTTTTCCTTCCCTCTCATTTCTTGAACCAGCACACTGAATCCAGGCTATCCGTTCAGGTTTTCGCCGGTCAGAAGGCCGCACCAAATGACCGCTGAAAGGCCCGGAAGCACTTAAAACCCGTTCAAACTGGCTACTTGTTATTACATTGGGGTATTGACCATAACCGTATTCAGTTAATCTGTCGGCGGGGAAAGTACTGAATCCCGGTGCTAAAAGAACTGCCCCCACATCTATTTCTAAAATTTCCTCCTTTTGCCAATGATCAATACACTCAGCTTTACAGACACTAACACACTGCATACATTCAGAACACGGTCCACAGTTTAAACAACGGTTTGCTTCTCTGACGGCTTCTTCCTCCGTTAAGCCAAGTGATATTTCCTGAAAAGATTTTATTCTTTCCTCTACAGGCAATTGTTGCAAAGACGCCCTGGGCATCGGTTCTAAATCTTTGGATATTTCAGGTTTTCTGCTGACTTTGGGTTTTTCTTTTCTGCCTTCTGTTAAATCTTGGCCTGTCAAATAACTGATAATAGACCGGGCTCCTTTCTTTCCTTCTCTTACCGCTTCCACGGCTATGCCGGGACCTGTTCTAACCTCCCCGCCGGCAAAGACGCCGGGAATAGAAGTGGCCAAAGTGATCTCATCACAATCAATGGTGGACTTCTTAGTTAAGTTAAAGGGTTCCAGTCCATCTAGGGATGGTTTTTGCCCGATGGCCGTAATTACGGTATCCACTTGCACCGTAAAATGAGAATCAGGTTTTATAACCGGTCTGCGCCGTCCTGACTCATCCGGTTCTCCTAATTCCATTTCCACACATTCCATAATTAAAAATTTACCCCCATGGGTAATTTTTGTAGGTGCCGTCAGATACTTAAAATGCACTCCTTCTTCTTTTGCTCCTTGCACTTCTTCAATTCTAGCCGGCATTTCCTTTTCCGAGCGGCGATAATATACCGTTACTTCTTCAGCACCCAGGCGGAGAGCACAGCGAGCCGCATCCATTGCCACATCACCGCCGCCAATAACCGCTACTTTCGCTCCTAACTGAACCTTTTCTTTAAGATTCACTTTCCGTAAAAATTCCACACCTGACAAAACCTGAGGGCTGTCTTCTCCTGGGATGCCTAATCTTTGTTCACTATGAGCACCAGTAGCAATAAAGATAGCTTTATACCCTTCTTTTTTAAGGCTATCTATTGTTATATCCCTGCCTAATTTAGTGTTTAACTTAATTTCTACTCCCTGAGCAGTCAGATATTTTATTTCTTTATTTAATACATCTTTAGGTAAGCGATAAGCGGGAATGCCTACAGCAAACATTCCGCCGGCTACAGGCAAAGCCTCAAAAATTGTTGCCCTATAGCCTTGTTTTAATAATTCATAAGCACAAGTTAACCCTGCCGGTCCCGAACCGATAATGGCGATCTTATCCGGCTTAAAATCCTTAATCTTTAACGGTTTCCTCTCTATTCGGTCAGCTAAAAACCTTTTGATTGCCGCAATTGAAACTGCTCCCTCGACATGGGCACGGCTGCACTCCCTTTCACAAGGGTGAGGACAAATTCTACCTAAAGTTCCCGGTAACAGTAAGTCCTCATAAACTATCTCGGCGGCCTCTTTAAACATTCCTTTTTTAGTCAAAGCCACATAACCTTGCGCATTTACTTGAGCCGGGCAACTGGCTTTACAGGGAGCAATACCGTCTTTTTTAATGGCAAAAGCATTAGGATATGCTTGCGGGTATAACTTATAAATCGCTTTAGTAGTGCTTAGGCCTTCTTCAAACTCATTAATAATATCAACGGGGCATACTTCGGCACATTCACCACAGCCCGTACATTTATCCACATCAATATACCTGGGATTCTTTTTTATTTTTATTTTGAAATTGCCTTCCGTACCTTCAATTTCCTGAATTTCACAGTTTGTAAGCACTTCAATATTTAAATGGCGTCCACATTCAACCAGTTTTGGAGATAATATACACATGGAACAATCATTACACTGCTACGGCTCCAGTCATATTTTCATTACTCACTCTAAACCCTGTCTCTTATACACAT
>CZCB01001814.1_pt1 | contig 17466 bp, 17 predicted proteins | sample 591991 | NCBI WGS metagenome assembly CZCB01 (sample SAMEA3556809, study PRJEB10932) | anaerobic digester metagenome | reverse complement strand
CGGGGTCTAAGGTCTGTTTGCGAGGGCCTTAATGTTCCGCCGGTACTAAGCTTTGGCACCTGTACCGACACCGGCAGGATATCCATGCTGGTAACCGCCCTGGCCGACCACCTGGGGGTTGATATTCCGGACCTTCCGATAGCGGTCACCGCCCCGGAGTGGATGGAGCAAAAAGCCACCATAGACGGTTTCTTCGCCGTAGCCTACGGCGCTTACACACACCTGTCCCCGACACCCTTCATAACCGGGGCTCCAAACCTGGTAAAACTTCTTACCGAGAGCGTTGAGCACCTTACCGGCGGCAAAGTGGCCCTGGGGGACGACCCGGAGCAAATAGCAATAGATATAGAAAGGCATATAATGGACAAGCGCAAAAAGCTCGGACTGAGCTAGGTAAAAACAAAGCCGGGAACTGCCCCGGCTTTTTATCTTGTTACATGGGTGGTTTTTCCCTTTTTGCTTACCGGCCGGGAGAACCGTCCGCCTCATCTGCAACCGTTGCCGGCTGCTTGTATATAAGATACGCCCCGGTCAGCACCAGCACCGCTCCTATAACCTGCCTGCTCCCAAGCACATCCCCAAATATCAGCCAGCTCGCTATAAGGGTTGTTATGGGCTCGATCAGTCCCAGCACCCCCGCTTCCCCGGCCTCCATCCTTTGAAGCCCCATTATATTCAGGGTGCCGCCCAGCGTAGTGGATACAAAGGCGACCCCCAATATCAGCAGCATGGTCCTTGCATCCAATTGGTAATACACACGACTCCTAAAGAATAATAGGGTTGTTATAGTCAAGAACACACACCCGAAGGACATTGAATAGAAGGCTGTTATGAAGGGGCTGGAAGAAACCAGTGCTTTTTTGACGTATATGAAATAGGTGGCAAAAAAGAACCCTGCCGCAAGGCCAAGAAGTCCCCCGGTCACCATGCCCGGCGCAGAACCGCCGGCCCAGGTCATGAACATAACCCACACCCCGGTTACTCCAAGTATAGAAGCAACAATTTTCCGCCCGGTTATCCTCTCCCCGAGGAAAACCCTTGCCAGCCCGATTATGAAAAAGGGCGCGGTATAAAGCAGTATAACCGCAACGCCGGCCGAGGTCATCTGTATGGCTGAAAAATAACTCATCTGGTACAGTGTCCAATAACCCAGGCCAAACAGGGCAAAGAAGCGCAGACTCCTCTTCGGTATAATAAACGCCTTTGCACCGTCGTGGTATAATATGACGGGTACCATAAGGGCGCTGGCAATGGCAAGCCGCAGTATGGACAGCGTAAAGGGGTCAATAACCGGGCCTATGGCCTGCACGAATATGCCTATAAAGCCCCAGCAGATTCCCCCTGCCAGAACCAATGTGATACCCAGCCTTCTTTCCTTTGCCCCATCCCGGGGCTTGTCCATTTTCGTTTCACTCATATAAACACCTCTTTAATGATTACATGGCCTAAAGAGCAGCCGGCGCTGTTTTTTTGGTGATGATTGGTGGGACAAAGAACCGTCCCCTGTCCCTACTGTTCCTATTGTTGCAGCCGTTCGGCGGAAATTATGTATATTTCACCCTTTTGGTCCATCACCTTTACCATGTCAAACCTGGTACCCCTTATAAAGCTGGATACGTTGTTGCGGTAGTCCTCCAAAAGGGCCACCCTCTCCCCGGTCTGGGAATCGGTGTATTCGCCCAGTATGTAAAGCCCCCAGTCGTCGTTCCATTTGTACTCTTCCTTAACCATCCTAAAATACCTTACGGCGAAGTCGTCATGGGCGGGAATGCTTTGAACGTCGGTCACAGTAGACTGCAAAAGCGTCTGGACATGCTCTATCCTCACCGTTTCACCGCTGTCCGAGTACCCCACATCGGAGGACTGGTTAAGCCACAGCCAGTGGGCATCCTCCTTTACCCCGTCCCAGGCCTGGTTCCAGTACGCATTGTAGTGGGTCAAAAGCCCCAGCACCCTGTCGAAGTGCCCGTCCTTCCAAAGGAATACATCCCTGTACCGGGCGTTGAAGAAGGCACCCAGCATCTCGTCCTGTACCTGGTCCACCACCACAAGGCGGTTCTGAAGCCGGATGTTTTCCAACGTGGTAACACCCGATACCGGCAAAAGGTTCGGAATCTTGCCCATGTACTTCAGTTTTCCGCCGTCCCTTTTGTAACACGCTACCACAGCCTCCTGCGGCGGCAGCGACAGTGCAACCAGCACCTCACTGCCCTTGTACGGAAGAAAATCCGTCTCTTCAATCACCACGTCCAGGTCGGCGCTGTATCTCTTCCACCGTAAGTTACCCATGTTGTCAAGTGTTTTATCCACCAGGCTTTGGAGTGACTTGTCGGCCAGCGGTTTAAAAATACTCCTTGCGTTTTTTACCGCCGCATAGGGTATATAGTCGGTATCCCTATTTCTCTGCCTGTATCCCCGGTACACAAGGCATCCCACAACAAGGGCCAAGACCAGCAGGACCGTCATCGCTAGTACCAGTATATTTCTTCTATTATACTTGAAAAGCTTCATAAAAACACCACCCCTATGAATTTATTCTTCGGGGTGGCTTATAATGCTATTTTTCTCATCCCTCTTTGCTATTTCAGGCCCCTGCTTCCCGGTTTAACTGCACGCATTCCACGGCGGCACAGGGGACAGTCCTCCGGCGAATAGGTCTTTACATCCAGGGTTAGCACCGCCTTTTTCCTTACTCCAAAATCTATACTGCCTCCGCTGCGGTCCACCAGAAGGCCTACTCCAGCAACCTGCGCCCCTCGCTCCTTAACCACATTCATAACCTCCACCACCGAACCCCCGGTGGTGACAACGTCCTCCACCACCAGCACCCTTGCACCGGCAGGGATTTCAAAGCCCCTTCTGAGTGTCATAACCCCGTCCTCCCGCTCGGTGAACAGGGCGGGCACATTAAGCTGCCGCCCGGCTTCATATGCAACAAGAATACCGCCCACGGCGGGCCCTACAACCAGGTCTATCCTTTCATCCTTGAAAGCGGATGCAATAAGTGCGACAAGCTGTGCTGTATGCTCCGGGTACTGCAGCACCCGGGCGCATTGTATGTAGGTGTCGCTGTGCAGCCCGGAGGTAAGCAAAAAATGCCCCCTCATGACCGCTCCGGTCCCGGTAAAAATGTTCATTACGGCATCTTTGTCCAGCAAAAACCCCTCCTTATCACGGCCTATCTTTATATAATGAAACGCTAAACAAGCGCTCCCACCATGTCCTCCACCGATGTAAAGCCCTGCTTTACTAAATACCTTTCTATGCCCTCAATTATTTCAACCGGTGCCAGGGGGTTTACGAAATTTGCGGTGCCTACCGCCACCGCCTTTGCACCGGCCAGGATAAACTGCACCGCATCATACCAGTCCAGTATTCCGCCCATACCTATTACCGGAATATCCACCGCCCCCGCCACCTGGTGCACCATCCGAAGGGCCACCGGCTTGACCGCCGGTCCCGACAGCCCGCCATATGTATTCCCCAGCACCGGCCTCCGGCTCCATACGTCTATGTCCATGGCCAGCAGGGTGTTTATCAGGGACACCGCGTCCCCTCCCCCCTCCGCCGCCGCCAGCGCAATCTCTACTATATCGGTCACGTTGGGGGACAGCTTTACTATTACCGGCTTTTGGCCGCATTCTTTCACCCGCCTTGTGACTTCATATACCAAGTCCGGCTTGAGGCCGAAGGCAATACCCCCTTCCTTTACGTTTGGGCAGGAAAGGTTAAGCTCCACCGCTGCAACGCCGGACTTGGACAGCTTTTCCATCATGAGGCAGTACTCGTCAACGCTGGCACCGGATATGTTCGCTATGACGCAAGCCCCCCTGTCCAATAGCCGCGGCAGTTCCTTTTCAAGGAAGAAGTCCACGCCGGGGTTTTGCAGCCCCACGCTGTTTAACATCCCCGCCGGCGTCTCGCAGGTCCTGGGAGGCGGGTTGCCCTTACGGGGCCTCAGCGTAAGGCCCTTTACCACCACAGCCCCCAGCCTATTTAAGTCATAATACTCCCCGTACTCCTCACCAAACCCGAAGGTGCCGGAGGCGGTCATAACGGGGTTTTTGAGCCTAATACCCGCTATGTTTACCGACATATCCACGCTACTCATCCCAGCAGACCTCCTCAGCCCGGAAAACCGGGCCGTCTTTGCATACCCTTTTATACTGCAAGGACCCGTCCCTTTCATTTACCGCACAGCTGCACCCAAGGCAGGCTCCCACACCGCAGGCCATTCTCTCCTCCAGCGATACCTGGCATCCCACAGAGTTTTCCCGGCAAATCTTCGCCACCGTTTTGAGCATGGGCTTTGGTCCGCAGGCAAACACCATATCGGTACGCTGCTCCTTTAAATACTGCAAAAGAAGGTCGGTTACAAAACCGCCATAGCCAAAGCTTCCGTCCTCGGTGGCAGCCCTGACATCCGCCGACCTTTCCTGTAATTCCTTAAGCAAAAAGGTTTCGTCCCTGTAGCCTGCAAACACCGCCGCCCTGTCGCCGTATATGCCGGCAAGTTCCACTAGAGGCGCAATGCCTATACCGCCCCCCACTATTGCAACCCTTTCGTACTGCCGGTCAGCCTCAAAACCGCTGCCCAGCGGGCCCAAAACGTCCAGCGAATCCCCCGGCCTCCTGGAGGACAAAAACTCGGTGCCCTGGCCCTGCACCCGGTAAATCAGCACTACGGCGCCCTTCTCCCTTTTGGTATAGGAGAGACTTATCGGCCTTCTGAGTAGCGGAAATTTGTCCCCGCCGCATTTTATATGGAAAAACTGTCCCGGCAGCACTTCTTCGCACAGTGCGTGGTGATAGAGTTCCAGGCTGTAAATACCGGCCGCTATGGGTTTGTTTTCAATAACCTGCAGCACTTTCGGCTCTTTCATCCCTTTAGTTCCTCCAGGTGGAATATTCTAAGGTCCCCGGGGCTTATCCCCGCCTTTATTATATCAACCATCGCCCTTGCGGTGTCAATAAAGGTAAAACAGGTCACCGCGTTTTCCACCGCCGCTCTCCTTAGAACAAAACCGTAGCTGTCCAGCCTTCGGCCGTGGGTCGGCGTATCTATAATCATGTCAATTTCTCCCCGGCGTACCAATTCCAGTACATCCGGATGCCCTTCACCCACCTTGTTTACCACGGTACAGGGCACCCCGTTTTCCTTAAGGAAAGCGCCGGTTCCGCCGGTGGCATATATTTCAAACCCCAGCCTGTGCAGTTCCTCCGCTATCGGTAAAAACTCCTTCTTGTACAGGTCGGATACGGCGGCTAAGACCCTGCCTTCTTTGGGTATTTTGTACCCGGCGGCAACAAAACCCTTATAAAGGGCCTGGGTAAGGTTCTCCCCTATCCCCAGAACCTCGCCGGTGGACTTCATCTGGGGTCCCAGCCCCGTTTCCACCCGGGGCAGCTTATCCAGCGAAAACACCGGTACCTTGACCGCCACCAGCCTTGATTCTTCCTGCAGCCCGTCCTGCCAGCCCATGCTTTCAAGGCTTTCTCCCAGCGCCGCCCTGGTGGCCAGCTCCACCATCGGGATGCCGGTTACCTTGCTTATATAGGGCACTGTACGGCTGGATCGGGGGTTCACTTCTATTACGTACACCTCGCCCTGGTACTCCACGTATTGGATGTTTACTATGCCCATAACCTCCATGGCAAGGGCAATCTTTTTGGTATACTCCACGACTTTTTGTTTTATGCCCGGCGCCAGGCTGACCGGCGGGTATATTGATATGCTGTCCCCCGAGTGGACACCGGCCCGCTCCAGGTGTTCCATTATGCCGGGTATCAGCACCCTTTTCCCGTCGCAGATGGCATCAACCTCCACTTCCTTGCCCACCAGGTACCGGTCTATAAGCACCGGGTGCTTTTGCGGGTAGCTGAACACAAATTCCAAGTATTCCTTAAGCCCCTGCCGGTCATGCACTATTTCCATACCCTGGCCTCCCAGCACATAGGAAGGCCGCACTAAAAGGGGATACCCCAGCTCTTCCCCCTTTTGCATGCCCTCGACAACGCTGGTCACTCCGAAACCCTTGGGCCTTGGAATGTCAAGATGCTCCAGCAGGTAGTCCATCTTCTTCCTGTCCTCCGCCATATCAATGTACCTGGGCTGTGTGCCCAACACCTTAACGCCCATTTCCTGTAGAAATGCCGCCAGCTTTATAGAGGTCTGCCCGCCGAACTGCAGCACCACCCCTTCGGGGTTTTCCTGCCATATGATGTTGAGCACGTCTTCTTCGGTTATCGGTTCGAAATAAAGCCGGTCGGACACGTCAAAGTCGGTGCTTACCGTTTCGGGATTGTTGTTTACAATCACCGTCTTTATTCCCATCTTTCTTAAGGCCTTCACACAGTGTACCGAACAGTAGTCGAACTCTATGCCCTGGCCTATCCTTATGGGCCCGGAGCCTATAACCATCACCTTTCTTTCTTTACCGGCGGCCGCCGCCTCGTCCTCGCTGTCGTAGGTGGAATAATAATAGGGCGAGACCGCCTCAAACTCCGCCCCGCAGGTGTCCACCATCTTGTAGGACGGAAGGACGCCAAGCTGTACCCTTCTGCTGAACACGTCCCTGACACCGGCCCCGGTAAACCGGCCTATGGCCTTGTCGGAAAAACCCATCTTTTTAGCCCGCAGTATTTCCTCCCGGTTTAACTGGTAAAGGTCCCTGGTCTTGAGGTATTCTTCATGGAGTGCTATTTCCCCTATCTTGGTTATAAAATAGGGATGAATCCCGGTAAGGCCGCATATCTCCTCCACCGAAAAGCCCCTCTTAATGGCCTGGGCAATAATAAACAGCCTTTCGTCGTCGCCCTCGCTAAGCCTTTCTCGAATCTCCCGGTCGCTTAAGACCGAAAGCCTTGGCAGGTCCAGGCTGGTAAGGCCTAAATCCAGCGAACGTATAGCCTTTAGAAGGGCGGCCTGGAAGGTGTTGCCTATGGCCATCACCTCGCCGGTGGCCTTCATCCTGGTGCCCAGGTGCCTTTCCCCCTCTACGAACTTGTCGAAGGGCCAGCGGGGCATTTTTATCACCACGTAGTCCAGCACCGGCTCAAAGCAGGCCTTGGTTTTTCCGGTAACCTTGTTTTCAATCTCCTCCAGTCTGTACCCGGCGGCAATCTTTGCGGCCACCTTGGCAATCGGGTACCCGGTCGCCTTGGAGGCTAGCGCGCTGGACCGGCTCACCCTGGGGTTTACCTCAATTACATAATACTGCCCGGTCCTGGGATGCAGCGCAAACTGTATATTGCAGCCCCCCTCTATTCCCAGCGCTTCTATTATTCTTAACGATGCGGTCCTTAATACCTGGTACTGCTTATCCGGCAGCGTCTGGGAGGGGGCTATCACTATGCTGTCACCGGTATGAATCCCCACCGGGTCTATGTTTTCCATATTGCACACGGTAATGCAGTTTCCACTGCCGTCCCTTATTACCTCGTACTCAATCTCCCTCCAACCGGTAAGGCACTTCTCCACGATGGCCTGGTTTACCCTGCTCAGCGAAAGACCCATCCGGAGGATTTCCCTAAGCTGAACTTGGTCCCGGGCTATACCCCCGCCGGTGCCCCCCAGCGTGTAGGCGGGACGCACCACCACCGGGTAGCCCACCCTTTCGGCAAACCGCTCTCCTTCCTCCACCTTTGTAACTATGGCGTTTTCCACCACCGGCTGTTCTATGCTCTCCATGAGGCCCTTGAACTTTTCCCGGTCCTCCGCCAGCGTTATGGCTTTTATGCCGGTCCCTATAAGTTTAACCCCGTACCGGTTAAGGATACCCTTTTCCTCCAACTCCATCGCAATATTGAGGCCGGTCTGCCCCCCCATGGTAGCTAGGAGGCTGTCCGGCCTTTCCCTTTTGATTATCTGCTCAACAAACTCAATGGTAATCGGTTCTATATATACCTTGTCGGCTATATGGCTGTCGGTCATTATGGTGGCGGGGTTGCTGTTTATCAGCACCACTTCTATACCCTCCTCCTTGAGGGCCTGGCACGCCTGGGTCCCGGAATAGTCAAACTCCGCCGCCTGGCCTATAACAATCGGCCCTGAACCGATCACCAAAACCCGCTTTACATCCTTTCGTTTAGGCATAGTTGTACTGTTTCTCCCTCCTGTGTTTTTCCATGACCGCAATAAATTCATCAAACAGGTGCTGCGTATCCTGCGGTCCCGGCGCCGCTTCCGGGTGGAACTGGACGCCGAAAACCGGCAGGTGCCTGTGCCTGAAGCCCTCCAGCGTGCCGTCGTTTACGTTTATATGGGTTACCTCAAGCCTATCGGTGTTTAAACTGCCTGCGTCCACCATGTACCCGTGATTCTGGGAGGTAATGTATACCTTTCCCTGTTTCAGGTCCTTTACCGGGTGGTTGCATCCCCTGTGACCGTATTTCATCTTGCTGGTATCGGCCCCCAGCGCCAGGGCCAAAAGCTGGTACCCGAGGCATATACCCATAACCGGTTTTTTATGCAGCAGCTCCTTTATGTTGTCCAATATGGACAAAAGGTCCTTGGGGTCCCCCGGGCCGTTGGACAGCAGTATTCCGTCGGGGTTGAGGCTCAAGACCTGCTTGGGGCTTGCAAAGGCCGGAAATATGTTTACATTGCAGTACCGGCTGCTTAGGGAGTGTATTATGCTCTTTTTTACCCCGAAGTCCAGCACCGCCACGTTAAGGCACTTGGGTTTTACATAATACACTTCGTCGGTGGTAACCCTCGTAACGGCGCCGCTGTTGTTAAACCCGTCAAGGAGGGCTTTAAGGGCTTCCTTTCCAAGGTTCTCCCTAAGGGTAATAACGCCCTTCATGGTGCCCTTTTCCCGTATTATCCTTGTAAGGGCCCTGGTGTCCACGTCCTCTATGCCGACAATGCCGTATTTTTTCATGTACTTTTCTATGTCGTCACCGCCCTGCCATCCTATGGCGTCCCGGTAGAATTCCCTTACAACAAATCCCTTAACCCTGGGTTTTATCGATTCGCCGTGTTCATCGGATACACCGTAGTTGCCTATCAAAGGATAGGTCATAACCACTATTTGTCCTTCATAGGAAGGGTCGGTAAGAATCTCCTGGTACCCCGTCATTCCGGTATTGAACACTATCTCCCCGACCGTTTCCCCAATTTCCCCGAAGGGCTTTCCCTCGAATACGCTGCCGTCCTCCAGCACAAGATAAGCTTTCAACTTTGACACTCCCCCTGCATATTTATGTCCCTGTTTTTTATCGCGTCGGTTATATCATCCCTCATGCGCAGTGCTTCATCCCGGGTATACTTTTTGAATTCCTCCACCGTTACGCATTCAGGCTTTTCCGCCCTTAGGTACGCACCCGCAAGGGCGCGGGAGGAATTCACAACCGCTCCCAGCCCTTTATCGTCAAAGGCCGCGGCGACATCCCTGCCGCCCGCTCCCTGGGCACCATAGCCGGGAAGCAGCAGCGGCGTGTGGGGCATTATCCTTCTTAGTACTTTAAGCTCTCCGGGATAGGTGGCACCCACCACCGCCCCAACCGAGCTGTACCCGTATTTTCCCAAAAGGTTCCTTCCCCATTCCGCCACCTTTCCGGCCAGGTACTGGTACAGGTATTCATCTCCCACTTTGAGGTTTTGCAGGTCCCCCGAGGAAGGATTTGACGTCTTAACCAGGATGAATACCCCCTTGCCATCTCTGCTGCAGGCCTTAAGAAAGGGCTCCACCGAATCATACCCAAGGAACGGGTTGAGCGTTACCGCGTCGCACCGGAAATGCCCAAAAAGGTGCGCATCCCTGTACGCCTCCGCCGTGGAAGAGATATCTCCCCTTTTTATATCGCCGATTACAAGAAGGCCCCTTTCCTTGGCGTAGTCCGCGGTCTCGCGGTAGGCCCTTAGACCTTCAAGCCCAAGGGCTTCATAAAAGGCTATCTGCAGCTTCACCGCCGGAACAAGGTCCGCCACCGCATCAATAAGGGCTTTGTTAAACTCGAACACCGCCCTGCCCAGGTCCTCCCCATGTACATCCCTTATACACCGGGGTATCATCCCCGGCCGCGGGTCAAGGCCCAGCACCGACGGGTTGCCTTTCTTCTTTATGCTCTCCATCAGCCTGTCCGCAAACATAAAAACCGCCGCCTTTTTTTCGCATAACCCTTCCGGGTTTTGCTTTATCTATAATTATACATCCACATGTATATATATTCAATAATTTTTGTATTTTTATCTATTCTCGGCGTTCCAGGCTATCCTGCCTCCCGCCATCGTGTAAAGCACCCTTCCCCAGAGCTTCATTCCGTCAAAGGGGGAGTTCTTTCCTTTTGATACAAACCTGGATACATCCACAACAACTTCGCAGTCCGGGTCAATAACGGTTATGTCCGCCGGGCCGCCCTCGGCTATATACCCTGCATCTAATCTCAAAAGTCTTGCCGGCGCCAGGGACATTCGCTCCGCCAGTTCAAGCGGTGTCAGGATGCCGGGCCGAAGCAGGTGCGTCACCGCCAGCGGCACCGCCGTTTCAAGGCCGGATATGCCGAAGGCGGCCATGCTGTATTCCACTTCCTTGTCATCCCTGTGGTGCGGCGCATGGTCGGTGGCTATGGCGTCTATGGTGCCGTCCCTAAGGCCGCCAATTACCGCCTCCACATCCTCTTCGCTTCTAAGGGGCGGGTTTACCTTGGTCATGGAACTGTACCCGTCCACGGCGCTGTCGGTAAGGGAGAAATGATGAGGCGCGGCTTCGGCACTAATCTTTATGCCTTCCGCCTTGGCCCTTCTTACCATCTCCACCGAGGCCTTGGTACTTATGTGGGCTATGTGAACTCTGCAGCCGGTATACCTTGCAAGGGCTATCTCCCTGGCCACCATAACATCCTCCGCCACCGACGGGATTCCCCTCATCCCCAGCATGGTGGATATTTCCCCCTCGTTCATGACCCCGTCCCGGCTGAGGTCAGCGTCCTCGCAGTGGGATATAATAAGCGCATCCCACATTGAGGCGTACTCCATCGCCCGCCTCATCAGGTTGCTGTTTGATACCGGGTGACCGTCGTCCGAAAAGGCCGCGGCGCCGTATCGTACCAGTTCCCCGATAGGGGATAGCTCTTCGCCTCTTTGGCCCTTTGTAATGGCCGCTATGGGCTTAACCTTAACGCAGCCTTCCTTTTCTGCCTTGAGGTATACATATTCCACCATGGCGGGGCTGTCTATTACGGGATTGGTATTTGGCATGCAGGCCACGGTGGTGAAACCGCCCGCTGCGGCGCTTTTTGTACCGCTTTCTATGGTCTCCTTGTGCTCGAAACCCGGTTCGCGAAGGTGCACGTGCATGTCTACAAGTCCCGGGAAAACAAGCATGCCCTCTGCATTTACCTGCACCGCGTCATTTACGCTTAAACCGTTCCCGATTCGTGCTATCCTTCCGTCCTCCACCAGTATATCCTTCACCGCATCGGTACCGCTTGCCGGGTCTATCATTCTTCCGCCCTTTACCAGTATCCTGTCCATTAGGAAACCCCCTCCCTTGTGAGCATGTAAAGCAGCGCCATCCTTACCGCCACCCCGTTGGTGACCTGCTCTTCTATGGCGGAATTTTCTCCGTCTATAATTTCGCTGGACATCTCCACGCCGCGGTTGGTAGGACCCGGGTGCATTACCAAGACATCCTCCTTCGCCACTTCCAGCACCCTTTCATCTATCCCGAACAGCATGTTGTATTCACGCAAAGACGGGAAAAGTCCGCTTTTTTGACGCTCCAGCTGTATCCGAAGGCCCATTATAACGTCGGCGTCCACCGCCGCCTGCCGCAGGTCGTGGTAAATCTCAACCCCCATATTTCCTATTCCCTTCGGTATCAGGGTTGCGGGCCCTGCCAGCACCACCCTTGCACCCAGCTTTGTAAGGCCCCAAATGTTGCTGCGGGCTACCCTCGAGTGCAGTATGTCGCCGGCTATTACCACTTTAAGTCCCTTAAGGGTTCCCTTCTTCTCCCTTATGGTGAACATGTCCAGCAGTGCCTGGGTGGGGTGCTCGTTTATGCCGTCACCGGCGTTTATTATAACCGCGTCAAGGTGCCGGGCCAACAGCCGATGGGCTGCCGTCATGGGGTGCCTCATGACCACTATGTCCACCCCCATGGCCTGCAGCGTCCTTGCAGTGTCAATAAGGGTCTCTCCCTTCACCACGCTGCTGGCGGACGTCGAAATATTGGTGGTGGTGGCGCCAAGGTATTTTGCCGCCAGCTCAAAGGAAACCCTTGTGCGGGTGCTGGGCTCGTAAAACAGCGTCACCATTATCTTTCCCAAAAGGTAGTTGGTCCTTTTATTCTTTGTTTCCATTATGGGCTTCATAAGCACTGCCGTATCCAGTATCTGCAATATATCTTCGGTATCAAGGTCTCTTATTCCCAAGAGATTTTTAAGCCTCATATATTCACCTCCAAAAGACTCAAAGGCACGGGGACGGTTCTTGTGTCTTTCCCCCGCCCGTCATACAGTATGCCTGTCCCTTTCCCTGGCTATACAAAAAGAGCAGCAGCCCACGCCTTTTATTTTTATATAGGCATGTGACCTACTGCTCCATCATCCGTATCCGCAGATACCAATGTTAAGGCTTTGACAGATATTTGCCGTTAACATTTCAATTCCCCCTTCTTAGCCTCACAGGACCAAATTAAAGGACTTGCTTTATTTACATTTCCACTATCAGCACTGAGTTTTCCCCGTCAACCTCCTTGAGGTTGACCTTTATTATCTCTTTTTTTGACGTTGGAACGTTTTTACCGACGTAGTCCGCCCTTATGGGCAGTTCCCTGTGTCCCCTGTCCACCAGTACCATAAGCTGTATCGCCGACGGCCGGCCTATGTCCACTATGGCGTCCAGCGCCGCCCTTACTGTCCTTCCGGTGTACAATACATCGTCTACCAGAACCAACTTTTTGTCGTTTACGTCAAAGTCTATCTGGGTTCCGTTTACTATCGGCAGTTTTGCTATGGTGCTGAGGTCGTCACGGTACAGCGTTATATCCAGTATCCCCAGCGGAAGGTCCGCACCCTCTATTTCTTTTATCTTGCCCTTTATCCTCTGGGCCAAAGGCACTCCCCTTGTCCTAATCCCTAAAAGCGCCAGGTTTTCCGTGCCCTTGTTTCTTTCCAATATCTCGTGGGCCGTCCTTGTAACCGCCCGGTCTATGGTCTTCTCGTCCATTATAACCGCCTTGACCCTCATATAAACACCTGCCTTTTTGTATTAAAAAAGCTTCCCCCGTTCACCGGCAGGAAGCTTGCTTTCAATCAAAGAGTGTTCATAGACCCCTTATCCATTCCTTGCCGGTCTCACGGTACCAACTTAAAGGAAACTGCTCATTTAGATTATGATACCATTCCTTTGCCCCATTGTCCAGCATATTTTTTAGTTTCCCCCACATTTGGCGGTTCAATCCCCGAAACGGGCGAACCCGGGAAAACGCAAAAGAAAAATTGCATATATGGGTTTGTCAGGGGAACAGGTTCACCGGGATTATTCTTCCGACTATGTCCTCCGGTATTTCCATACCCCTTCTATCACGAATGGCGTCAAACTCCTTTGTCGTTTCTGCCATCACCCTGTCCCTGTCAAGGTCCAAACGACTTCCCAGGGCATTGTAAACTTCCCTGGCAAACTCTATTTTATATGGGGTAAAGGCCGGCGCATAGGTGACTATAAAGGCCAAAAGCCTCCCCAAATCTTCCTCGTACGCCCCTTCCCGGCATTCCTCAAAGTCTATACCGTACAGCTTATACCCTACCAGGAAATTCCTAAGATTAATGTCCCACAGTATAATGCTTCTGCCGGTAATCTGCTCCATTGCCTTGTAAAAGTCATCAAGCCACCTGGCAATATGTGATGCCATCCCCTTAGCATTTATATAATCAAACTTTTGCCCGGCGATATACTCCGCATCGGTCATAACATCTATAAGCGTCGGACCGTTTACATGCTCTATAACTATGGACTTTGCGCCCCTGTAATAAAGCTCTGGAACGCTGACCCCCCTCTTGTAAAGTTCGGCTAAAATGTCCGCTTCTCTCGAGACAGACCTGCGCCGCCCCTTGTATTGTTTCAACACAAAACGTTTCTCGCCGGCCCCCTCTATATCCGCCCTTACAAGATACACCTTGTTCTTCTTGCTATTAAACTGCTTTTCTATTTGATATCCTGTTATATTCCACCTGTCGATAAATTCCTTTTCAAGCTGCATCTACATACCACCTATTCTTATTTCTACCTTTGCGCCTTTTTTATATCCTTCCAATTCCTTTACCACACCTTCTACCGCGTTAAAAAGAATTTTCTGTACAAAGGGCACCATGTCAATCTCCCGGTCGTCAACCAATAGCTTTATATTGGATTTTGACAAAATACAGTCTTCCCTTTTGGACTGGCCCTTTAATATCCTTATCCCCAGTTCGCTGCATGAATAACCGCAGGCGCGGCAGCACTCCGGCGGGAAGTCCGGCAGCCTTTCGTACACCTTTTGCTCCACCAGGTCAACCAGCCTTTCAGTATCTTCTATAGGATTTATAACCGGTATGCCCCTATACTCTTTTAAGCCATTGGCAATCCTGCCGGATATGGCAAATACAGTATCGTCCAGTCTCTCATCCACTTCAGCGATGTTATGAGCGGTTACAATTTTTGGCACGTTGCAGTCGGTTACCCCCTCCAACACCACAAAGTCATGGTGATAAAACTTCAAAATCTCATCCATTGAAAGCATGCGCTGGAACAGTATATCGGTCTCTTTGTAACCCCTTGCGGTTACAAGCTCCGACCCCGCCATACGATGCCGGTAGGTGTTGGTACCTTCCTTGTCTATGGCAAACTTCTCAAAATGAATCTCCTTTACCGAGCCCACCGAATAGCGTCTTTTCCTTAGTTCCCTTATAATATTCTCTATAGTGGTGGTTTTACCCGACTGGGTTATGCCAAATACCGAAAATACTCTCATTCGTTATACCCTCCCCCGTTTCAAATCGCGTAGAAATAAAACATAAGCGTGAAAATGCTGACTGCCATACTTATAATTATAACAGCATAGTCCGCCCTTTGCATGGTCAGTAGCATATAGCTGGTCCTTTTGGGGTATGCCCTGAAGGCCCTTGTCTCCATTGTTGTGGCCAGTTCCCTTGACTTAATTACTGCTCCGGAAACCACCGGCATTATGAGGTAGGAATAAACCTTCAGCCTCTGCCGCACAGGAATCTTGTCCAACTCTATTCCCCTAAGCTGCACCGCCGTTACCACGTTTTTTATCTCGTCGGTTAAAAGAGGCAAAAACCTAATAGCCACCGACACCATAAAGGCGATTTCATAGGGTATCCTCCACTGCACAAGCCCCTGTACTATCTCCCTGTAATTGGACGTGGCCATAATGGTTGCCGACACCATTACAATTGACATCCGGAGGACCATTGCCACGCCCTTGTAAAGCCCCCCAACTGTAATAAGCTTTATCCCGCCTAAGTTTACCAGGACCCTTCCTGAGGGCGAGAATATGCTCTGGATTATGGCTATGGCCACGAACAGCCACAATATCCGCCGGAATTTCTTAACCAGTGCAAATAGCCGGCTGCCAGCTGCCACCGATAGTACCATCGATATCGAGAGCACTGCCGTGAGCACCCGGATATCCTGTATGAGCACTCCGAGGGTGGAAAGACAGAGAACCAAAACCAGCTTGCTTCTTGGGTCAAGTCCTTTAAGTCCTGTCTTCAACAATCTCACCCCCCGTGCATCCTGACCTCCCTGTCGGCAAGGCGATCTATAAACGCCCTGTCGTGGCTTATAACAGCCATGCCTATACCCTTTTGCTTTAAGTCCCTTAGCATATCCGAAAGGACCCTTCGCCTCTCCATGTCCAGCCCGGTGGTGGGCTCATCCAATATCAAAAAACCCGGCTTGTTTACCAGCACCGCAGCTATGGCAAGCCGCTGTTTTTCTCCCCTGCTCAGCTTAAAGGGAAGGGCATCCTGCAGGTGGAAAAGGTCCAGGTCCCGCAGCACTTCGTCCACCCTCCGCCCTATTTCCTCGCTGCTGTATCCCTTCAGCTCCAAGGCAAAGGAAACCTCTTCCCGGACCGAGGGTGCAAAAATCTGAAGGGCGGGATTCTGGAACAGGTACCCGACCCTCCGGCCAATTTCACCCAGCTTCATCCCGGCACTGTCGCTGCCGCAGATTCTAACACACCCTTTTTGAGGTCTCAGTATACCTGTCATAATCTTACCGAGGGTTGTTTTGCCGCTGCCGTTGGGGCCGGTTATTGCAGTAAACTGTTCCTTAAAAAGCTTTAGCGAAAGCCCTTGTATGACCGGTATATCCTTATTATACGCAAAGCTTACATCCTCCAGTTCTATGTACGGCTCTATTTTTTATACCCCCTTACAGTCTCCCCTCAAAGGGCTGCAACACACCTTCCCGAAGCAGCAGCACCCTGTCCGCCACGTCAAGGTTATCCAAGTCGTGTTCAATCATAACAATTGTCTTGCCCCGGTCCTTAAGACCTGATATTGCCTCTTTTATCGCCGTCTTGCCCTGTGCATCTATCTGAGACATGGCCTCGTCGAATATCAGTATCTCCGGGTCAAGGCTTAGCACCGAGGCCAGGGCTATAAGCTGCTTTTGTCCGCCGGATAGCTGGTTGGGGCTGCCAAGGCGAAAATCTTCCATTCCTACCAGCTTAAGGGCGGTCTTAAGCCTTTCGCCTATTTCCTCCCTTGAAAGGCATAGATTCTCCGGCCCGAAGGCGACCTCATCCTCCACGGTGGGCGAAAAAAGCTGGGTATCCGGTTCCTGGAACACTATCCCCAGCCTGGTTGCAATCTGGGGTATCTTCATGGAAGTTGTAGGCGTCCCTTTAATCAGCACCTCACCCCTCATATTCCCCGAATAAATGTGTGGCACAATGCCGCTTAGGCAGTAACACAGCGTACTCTTGCCGCTGCCGCTAAGCCCTACCACCGCCAGCACTTCACCGGGCTCCACGGTAAGGTTTACGCCCCTTAATACATCCTCACCGCTGCCGGGGTACCGGTACCATAGGTCTCGCACCTCAAGGGGCATCGTCATTGCAGCTCAATCTCCATGACAAATTTGCACCATCTCTGGCTGAAGGGGTCCTTGGCAATAATAACCTGCAGCGGACCGCTGCCGCCTTCTTCCTTGGTACCCAGCGGCTCGCCGTCCATTTTGAACACCAGGTACACATTATCGTCCTGCAGGGTTTCCTCCATCCCTATGGCCGAAGTATACCCATCCACCGCCTTCATGATAACGGTATCCTTACCGGCGGTATCCACCCCTGCCTCTTCTAGCACCTCTTTAAGCAGCACCCCGGTGTAAACGTGTTTTTCCGCGGGCTTTCCACTCCTTTTGAGGTTGGCCTCCACATCCACCACGGATTAAGTCCGTATAATTGTGTAAAAGGATAGTGAGCCACAGACTCATTTCCTCGGTTA
>CZCB01006608.1_pt1 | contig 17544 bp, 15 predicted proteins | sample 591991 | NCBI WGS metagenome assembly CZCB01 (sample SAMEA3556809, study PRJEB10932) | anaerobic digester metagenome | reverse complement strand
AAGAGACAGCCCGGCACCAATGCCGATTACCGGTATAGAGAGCCGCTCAGAAATTGCTTTGGCCAGTTGCCAGGGAACGCATTCCAGAACAAGTGAAAAAGCCCCGGCTTCTTCTAAAAGCAGGGAATCTTCTATAATTTTTTTAGCAACTGCAGGATCTTTTCCCTGGACTTTAAAGCCTCCCAACTGTCCTGCCGATTGCGGTGTTAGCCCCAAATGGCCGACTACAGGAATACCTGCCTGGGTAATGCTCCTTACGGCATCCACTATTTCCAGGCCGCCCTCCAGCTTTACTCCCTGTGCTCCCGTTTCCTGGATGATCTTTCCGGCATTGCGCAGAGCGTCCTCACTGTTAACCTGGTACGTTAAAAAAGGCATATCTACTACGACGAAGGCTCTTTTACTTCCTCTCACAACTGCTTTCCCATGGTGGATCATGTCGTTCAAGGTTACGGCAATAGTAGTATCATAACCTAAAACTACATTTCCCAGAGAATCCCCGACAAGTATAAACTCTACACCGGCCTCATCAAGCAATTGTGCTGTGGGATAATCATAGGCGGTAACCATGGTGATTTTTTCTTTGCGCTTCTTCATCTCTTTTAAATCCAGGGTAGTCAAGCGCTCACTACTCATTTTCCCTAACCTCCCAATAAAGTTTTTAGCTGATTCTCCTGTTCCTGATTTAAAGTTCCCTTCCGGACAGCCAGGTTAACAGTATAAATACCAAGCTGCCTGTAAAGGGGAAGCAATTCCGGTGCCAGTTCCTTCATGGCCTCCAAATGGGCACTGATTGTGGAAATATCACCGCGGGCTACCGGCCCGGTCAGAGCCTTTTCGGGTCCCAGTTCACCAATATTCTTCAAGGTGCTGTAAATTAGCGGAGATAGCGATTCAAAAGCTTTCTTCGGAGGAATATTCATCAAATCAAACATCTTTAGAGCCATATCCAGCAGTGAAGCGAGGTAGTTACAAGCCACACAGGCTGCAGCATGATAGATGACCTTCATTTCTGTAGGGATGGAAAGCATCTGTCCTTCCAAGGCTTGTATCATTTCCCCCGCGACAGGGAAAGCCTCTTCATCTCCCTCCACGGTAAAGAAAGTTCCCGGCAAAGATCGCAGCCCCATTTCCAGCTCCGGAAAGGTTTGCAGAGGATGAAACGACAGAGCTGCTGCTCCCTGTTGTCGGGCTGAAGCTAATATCTCCGAGCTGTGGGCACCGCTTGTATGTATAACAACCTGACCCTTCCTAAAGCCTTTTTCCTTTGCTATGCGGTTACACGTTTCATTAATAACTCTGTCCGGGGTGGTTAAAAACACAATATCCGCATCACAAACAGCCTTTTCCGGTTCACTGAAAACCGGGCACTCCAGCAACTGTGCAGCTAATTGTCTGGACTTCTCGGTCCTGGAAAAAGCACCCACTATCTTGTATCCCCTTTTTTTTAAAGCATACCCCAGGACCTTTCCTACATTTCCTGTGCCGATAACTGCTACTGTCTTCATCTCCTGCGCTCCTTTGCAAGTTGGCTTGGCAACTACTTTATAAATAGCTCTAAACAATTACATCGAATTGATGGTGAAGCACAAGCTTGGGAGGCGTTTGATTGTAAAAAAATATAAAGCCTCCCTGCGGGCAGGAAGGCACTCTTATCCTACTACTACCTCATGCGTACCCACTGTCCCGGTCCTTTTACCTGGCTCCAGGCAGGAAATACTCATCTTATCATTTACAAAGAAAAATTACTGATTGAGAAATAATGGTGCAGGTGCTGGATCCCGCCCGAGGTAATTTTACCACCTTTCTCAACCAAAGGCAAGAAAAAAAGAGAAAAAAAACACAAAACTGCATTACAATTTATATAAAAACGAAGTTACAAAGGTGATTGGACTTGTGGCTTCGTTCAGCTTTGGTGTTCTTTAAAGATCGCGGCGTAAGCTTGGACTTTCTTTTTTTACCAACTGTGCTTTAATAACTCTACCAGTAATAAGACGCTATTTTCCACATCGTTCAGATCAACCATTTCTACGGGAGTATGAATATAACGACAGGGAATGGACAACCCCCCGGAAGGGATACCTTCCCGGGTAAGGTGTATCGCTCCGGCATCGGTACCGCCCCTTTCCAGAACTTCAAGCTGATAAGGGATATTATTTGTTTCGGCAACTTCAATCATCAACCCTGTAATCCGGGGGTGACAGATAACTGAAGAATCCTTAATTTTAACAGCGGGACCTTTGCCCAGTGAAATACCGGTTTTAAATTCGGGCTCAGGGGTATCTCCTACCCTGGTTACATCAACCGCCAATCCGTAATGAGGTTTCAACCGATACGAAACGGGTCTGGCACCTCTTAAACCGACCTCTTCCTGCACGGTAAAAACAAAATATATTTCATTGGGCAGCGGTAAAGATGAAAGCCGTTTCATTGCTTCCAGGACCACCGCACAACCAATACGGTTGTCAAGGGATTTGGCGGTAATGCGATTCCCTTCACGGCTGAAAGGGGAAAGGAGAACAGCCGTATCTCCTATGTTAACCTTCTTTAGGGCTTCTTCACGGTTTTCAGCCCCTATATCAATAAAGAGCCTGTCAAGATCGAACTCCTTGGGCTCCTTGATTTTTTCCTGACCGATGACACCCGTTGTCCCATTCTCAAAAAGGACCTTCATTCCGGGTAAAATATTTTTTAAAACGCCTCCGATGCCGATAAAACGCAGAAACCCTCTATCATCAATAAAGGTAATCATTAAACCGATTTCATCCATATGCGCGGCCACCAGGATTTTTTTGGCGCCTTGATTCCGCCTGGCAACAATCAAATTACCAAGGATATCGATAAAATACTCTGCATTAAGTTTCTCCAGTTCGCCGATAATCAAGGAACGCACCTTATCTTCACGGCCAGCAGGGCCAAAAGATTCACATAGCTTTTTTATCAGCTCATTCATATCTCCAACTCCTTTTCATGTACTGATCTTATAAAAGCATCTACTATTTCCACAAGATTCTCCCAGTCTTCTTTAAAAAGCATCGAAACAGGAGTATGAATATACCTGCAGGGTGTTGATATAACACCGGCAGCGACTCCGCCTCCTGCCGGAGCAATCGCTCCGGCATCCGTAAAATTGCCGCCGTAACGGCGAAACTGGTACGGCTTTTTTTGACTCTCAGCCACTTCGATTAACCGCTCCAGAATCCGCGGATGTGCAATAACAGACTCATCCTGGACAGTGAACGCCGGCCCGGCGCCCAGCGAAGTAGCATAATCCTGCTCTCTGGCCTCGGGAATATCCACTGCACCGGTTGTTTCAATCACAAGGGCTATCCTGGGATTAACCCTGTAAGCTGCTACCCGGGCTCCTCTTATTCCTATTTCCTCCTGAACAGTAAACACAGCCGTAAAGGAAATGGGGTAATCCCTCTGTAGAATTTCCAGCAGAGCGGCACAACCGGCCCTATTATCCAGAGCTTTTCCCTTGATGATGTTAACGGATGAACTTGCCTCGGACCAAAAAGAGACATAGTCACCTACTTTAACAACTTTCTCTGCGTCTTCCTTGTTTTTGGCACCTATATCGATGTAAAGTTTTTCCGCGTCAAGAGTCTTCTCTCTCTCTTCTTTTTTTTGCAGATGAACAGCCTTGGCTCCAATTACTCCTAAAACATTATTGGCTCCAATGCAAACAGGTTTGGAGACAAGATATTTTTCATATATCCCCCCTACTTTATAAAAACGCAGGTGCCCGCTTTTTTCGATAGCGGAGACCATCAAACCTACCTCATCCATATGGGCGCACAGCATTAATCCTGTTTCTTCCCTGTTTCTACTCCCCTCTTTTAGCGCGTACAGGTTTCCCAGGGAATCTGTGTGGTGCTTTATCCCCCACATGGTCAGTTTTTCTTTGATAAAGTTTCTAACTCTGGCCTCATCGCCGGAAACACCGGGTATCTGTGAAAGTGCTGTTATAAGCATGATAATCCCTCCACAAAAGTGTTGTTTAAACCGGCGGTAAAATACGCCAGGAGCCTTCCCGCGACTTTTATGTCCTCCAGGGTTAGCAACTCCACAGAAGTATGCATATAACGAAGAGGGATGGAAACCAGGGCTGTTGGTATGCCTCCCTGACTTACCTGGATGGCGCGGGCATCTGTTCCTGTCGGGCCTGGGGATACATCTCGTTGGTAAGGCAAGTTGTATTCCTTGGCCGTATCATACAGTGCCTCGGCTAAAAAAGGATGAATATTGGGACCAGTTGTAATAACCGGCCCTTTTCCCAGTGTAGAAACCTCGTGCTCCATAGCTCCGGGAAAATCACCGTGGCAGACATCGACAGCTATTCCCAAATCGGGAGATATGCCATATGTAGAGACGACAGCGCCTCTGGTTCCCACTTCTTCTTGGACGGTGGCAACAAAAAAAAGTTGGGCTTCATGTTCCATCCGGCTCAACTCTCTGGCACACTGCCATAAAACAGCCACCCCGGCACGGTCGTCAAGGGCTTTTCCGGCACGACAGTTATTCAACAGCGTAAGCATATCTCTTTTTATGGCGGCAACTGAACCTACTTTAATTGTTCTTTCAGCCTGTTCCTGAGAAAGGCCTGTATCTATAAACAAATTCTCCATTTCCATGCTACTGCTTTTTTCCTTGCCTTTCTCCATATATGGCGGCTTATATCCTATAATACCTTCTACAGGATCCTGTCCATAGACTGTGACTTTCTGCCCCGGTAGTGTCCGCACGTCAAAACCGCCAAGGGAGGTAAACCTGAGAAAACCGTTTTTTTCTATCCCGGTAATGATCAGCCCAATTTCATCCATGTGCGCGCAGAAAAGCACCCTGGGGACATCGGGCCCTTTCCCATTCTTATAATAAATTAAATTTCCCAGGTTATCTGTCCTGGCGTCATCAATATAGGGAGAAAATGCTTCGGAGATAAAGGCGGCAACATTTTGCTCATAGCCGGAGACTCCGTCTATCTGTGTTATCCCCCGTAAAAAAGCATCCAGTTCCATTCTATTTTACCTCCTTTGCCATAATTGACCATTTCCGAAAACTAAGTCAGTCGGAACGCCGGCAGTACAGAGGCCTAGCACCGTCTAGCTAAACCGGAGCCCAGGGTATGCCAATATAGCGTAACAGTTTTGTTAAACTGAGCTTAACAATGTATGCAACTCGGCAGTTGTCCTATATACTTGTTCGCATTGAGCAACGCTCAATGTTCCTGTCCCGCAACTGGGAGTCAATAGATACTGCCTGGCCAAAAGATCGGGGCTAACCCCCTGCCGGGAAAGGCGCCTGATACCCTCATAAAATTTTTCCCGCAAGAAAAAGGCATCTTCCTGGGCAACTGGCTCAGAGGTAGGAACAAGTCCCCAACCCAAACAGCCGCCTCTCCTCAGGAAACCCTCCAACTCTTCACCATAAGCAAGCATGGAATCAAAAAAGCCATAAGCATCAAAATTTACTATGTCCAGAGGAAGCTGGAACAAAATAGACCAGTCTCCTCCGGAGCAACTGTGCACGCCGGCGTAGGCTCCCGCTTCTCTTATAGACATAATGACCGCCTCCAGGCTTTGCACGATGTGCTCTCTGGAGAGAGAAATATATGGTGATTGGCCGTAAGAAAGAAGCAGCGGCTCATCAATAAAAATTACCACCGGCAAAAAAAACCTTTTTAAAGACTGCACCTGGAGCCTTGCTGTTAACGCCAACGTTTTGTTAATAAGATCGCGAAGCTCTTCCCGGTAAAAAGCGGGGATACCGTCTGCTGTGTTAATCTGCAAACCGACAGAGAGCGGGCCGCTTAGCTGCCCCTTCAAATATTTTGGCTTACAGGATAAGCTTTCCCAATTTTCATCTAAAAATTGATAAAACCCTGCTGCATTTTCTCGGGGAAGGGCAGAGCGAAAGAGAACATCGTTAAGAGTATTGCCATTGCTTTCGTTATCCTGGCATTCCAGATAAAGCTCATAAAATTTGGCTACTTTTTCCGGCCAATCATTGGCCTGATTATAAAAAAAGGGGGATTCCCCCTTCTCCAGTTCTATTAGACCCAGCTCCACCGGAAGGTTAAGGAACTGCCGGAGGAAACCTTCTTTTTGGCCGCGCCCGAAAAGCTGCGGCCAGTGTGGCCCGCAGGATAGTGTTTCCTTGATTAGTTCAAGGGCTTGAACAGGATCTCCATGCGGCATACTGCCAATCCCTGTTGCTGATCTGTATAGAACGTTTATATTCTCAGACAAGGCTCCTCCACCACCATATTTTTTATTGAGCTTCGGCCGGCACAAAAACAGATAGAACCTGTTTCATGTCCTGCAGGGGGGCGCAAGGTTGTGGGGAATTTAAATACTAACGCTTATGACTATTGACGATATACTCTTCTTCCCAGGTAATCTCATTAATTGCATTTTTAATATCATCTACCGGGGGGTTCTGGTTACAAAGCAACCCGTACTCAATACTATCAACCAAGGCTGCCCAACTGGCGTCAATTATATTCTCAGAAACACCTACTGTTCCCCATCTTTTGCTGCTATTTTGTGAAGTGATCAAGACGCGCACCTTGGCTCCTGTACCATCTTTGCCGTCCAGCACTCGCACTTTATAATCCACAAGTTTAATAGCCCTTATCTCCGGATAAATTTCCTCCAGGGCTTTGCGCAAAGCGTTGTCCATGGCATTTACAGGGCCGTTTCCCTCAGCTGCTGTATGCACGATTCTTTCCCCTACTCGCAATTTAACTGTAGCTTCAATATACCAATCGCTGCCGCGCCGTTCTTTATCAAGTATACACCTGAAAGACTCCAGCTTGAACAGGGGCTTGTAGGTGTTCAAGGTTTTCCAGATCAGCAACTCAAAGGAACCGTCCGCCCCCTCGAATTGGTAACCTTCGTGCTCCATCTTCTTGAGAACATCTAAAACCTTAATCGCCTCGGGATAATTCTTGATTAATTTTATATCCTTTTCCCTAACCTTAAAAAGAATATTGCTTTTTCCGGATAGTTCGGAAATTAAAATGCGCCTTTTATTGCCTACCTCTTCAGGGTTGGCATGCTCATAGGTTTGGGAGTGCTTAACAACAGCATCGACATGAATACCGCCCTTATGTGCAAAAGCATTTCGCCCTACATAGGGTTGGCCGTCTTGGGGAGTCATGTTGGCCAACTCGGCGACCACCTTGGAGATCCTGGTCAGCTCCTTTAGTTGCTCCGCTTTGAATTTATCTATTTTTAACTTGAAGTACATATTGGCAATAACAGCGCAAAGATCTGCATTGCCGCATCTCTCTCCATATCCGTTAATAGTTCCCTGGACATGAGTTGCCCCGCTTTGCAGCGCGATAATGGAATTGGCCATGGCCATTCCACAATCGTTATGGGCGTGAATGCCAAGGGGAACAGAGAACTCTTTTTTAACTTCTAAAATAATGCGCCGGACATCCAGAGGCATTGTTCCTCCGTTGGTATCACATAACACGACTGAATCTGCGCCGCTCTTTACGGCAGCCCGGATAGTTTCCAGTGCATATGCAGGGTTATTTATATATCCGTCAAAAAAATGTTCCGCATCAAAGATTACTTCCAGGTTCCTTGCCTTCAGAAAAAAAATTGTATCGGCAATCATCGCCAGGTTTTCTTCCAAAGTCGTCCCTAAAGCATGTGATACATGAAAATCCCAGCTTTTCCCTACTACCGTCACTACCGGGGTATTAGCCTCTATCAGGGCCATTACATTGGGATCGGATTCCACTTTTGCCCCGGCATGCCTGGTGCTGCCAAAGGCAGTGATTTTGGCGTGACGAAAAGGTATATCTTTAAGGCGGCTAAAAAACTCCATATCTTTTGGATTGGAGCCTGGCCATCCCCCTTCGATATAATCAATCCCCAGTGCATCCAAAAGTCGAACGATCTGGATTTTGTCACCTACAGAAAAAGATATACCCTCTCTTTGTGCCCCGTCTCTCAAAGTTGTATCATAAACTTTAAAAACACTCATAAATAACCTCCAGAGAAATCCACACTGAATTAGAAATATTATACTATATGGCTTAAAGCATGTCTATATAAAGAAGCATTTTCCCCCGATGCGCTTTAATCTCTTAGTCACCTTCCTGAAATTTTATGTTAAAAATGATTTGTGACCGGCAGAATACCATACAAATTTTTCCTGTCTTTACACTGAATAGATCCGGTTATTACGGAAAAAATAAAGAGGAAATTGAACGGAAAGGAGGAGAGATAATGCAGGCAACAAGAACAGGTATAAAAAATATCGGCAAGGCAGAGTTCATGTCCCTTTTTCATCAATACCAGGGTGAATCGTTATGCTCCAAAAAGCTTAGTGCTTACGCCAATATGGTACAGGAACCCACTTTAAAAAACATGATAAATCAGATGAGTTCCCAGTGCCAGGATCGAGCCAACCGCCTGTCATCCCTTTTGCAGGAAGCCGGCGGGAGCCACCTGCTTTCCTAAGAATATAAAAAGGAGGTTTTTCAAGTGCAACAGCAACTTACCGATAAAGACATAGCCGGCGATGTACTTACAGGAGTTAAGTATATGGCACAGGGATATATGATGGCTGTAATGGAATCAAGTGATCAAACTTTACGCCAGACTTTCAAAGATTTTCACGACCAGTGCTTAAACGATCAGTATCGGATCTTCCAGGTTATGAATCAACACGGCTGGTATAAAGTTCCCATGATCCTTGATGAAGCACAAGCACAACCGACACCGGCACAGCGCTTTTAAAATTTAAAATACCCCACTTTGTTCTTTGTTATTAGCTGCCCGCTTCTGTCCTTACAGGAAGCGGGTTTGTGTTTAGCAGCTGTTTCCATTTCTGATCGTATCCCGCAACGACATGGAATGTATAACTTTTTTCAATTTATGGATAAAAGGGAGCTTCATCTCCTTTTTCTCAGGAGTTGTCCCAATTAACAACTTGCTGATCTCTAATATTTTTTGTGCAGCATGGTGTTTGGGGTACTTGAGTAAAAAAGGCTCCTGTTTCTTTACGGAGAGGGCAATAGCCTCACTTCGTGGTATTGTCCCCAAATATTCCACCGGTAAATGCAAAAACTGTCTGGAAGCGGTGCTGATCGCGTCCCATATATTGTAGGCCTCCTGCTCTTCCTGCGACTTGTTGACAATCAGTTTAATCCGGCTTTGGACTTCATAATTGGCCAGAACTTTGATTAGCGAGTAAACATCCATAATGGCATGGGGGTCTGGTGTAGCTACTAAGACGATCTCATCCGCCGCCAGCAAAAAATTGGTTACGTTACGGGAAACCCCGGAACCTGTATCTAGAAACAGGTAATCCACATAACTGTCAAGTTTGTTAAAAGCGGAAATTAACCTGCTGAACTGCCACTCCTTCAGATTGGCCATCTCATCCATACCCGATCCGCCGGGAATAAGCATTAATCCCTGGGGACCATGGATAATGATTTCTTCAATTTCTTTCTGTCCGTTTATAAGATGAAAAAGGTTATACGCAGCATTTACCTGTAAAAGAAAATCAACATTGGCTGTGCCGAGGTCCACATCAATAATGCAGGTCCTTTTCCCCAGGGATTGCAGGGCGAGCGCAAGATTTATAACCACGGTGCTTTTTCCGGCACCACCTTTTCCGCTGCTAACCGCAATTACTCTGGCCATCTCCGTAGAACGGTCATCTCTGCCTCCACGAGAAATGGAACCCGGGGAGGCGATCGTAAGGGTCCGCCCCTCTTTAAAACCCCGGGCTATAATTTCCGACTGAAAGGGTGCCCTGTGGATATTTACAAAGAAAACTTCAACGACAGTGCCTACCGGTAAAGGGATAAACCTTCCCTTATCTTCAGGCATCTCAATAACCCAGGACTTCTCCCCCTTGCTCAAAACCCTGGTGAGATATTCACCCCTGTACAGTGACGAGTGGGGTATTATTTTTAATAATATAGCGCCCTCTACTTTTTCTTCCATATAGAATCTTCTCTCTGGAAAAAATTACTTAACTCTATTTAGTTATATTTCCATAAATTTATACAATATCCTGCTGAGAATTTAAAAAAGAGTATTCTAACGAAAAACAGCTTTTTACCGCCACCCCTTAATTTTTAAATAGAGGACTTTTTATCTGAACTGGAGAAATAAATATTCACTCTATTGAGAGGAGGACCGTCATTTGATTTTTATTGGCACAGCCGGCTACAGCTACCGCGACTGGATTGGGCCTTATTATCCACCGGGAACTGCCTCCGGTAAAATGCTGGAGCTATATGCCGCGGAATTTTTTTTTGTGGAAATTAACGCCACTTACTACCGTCTGCCTGACTGGAAAATGATCGACTCTATGGAGAGAAAAACTCCCCCGGGCTTCCAATTCGTCATTAAAGCTCATGAGTCGATCACTCATCAGTACAGCCAGGATTATCTGGCAATTTGCCGAAAATTTAAACAGGCGCTCCAACCCCTGGACGAAAACGAAAAACTGGGGGGGATTTTAGCTCAATTCCCTTACTCCTTCCAAAACAATGAGGCAAATCGTAAATATTTGCTCGCTTTAAAAGAAGCCTTTTCCCCATTCCCCCTTATCGTGGAATTCCGTCGCCGGGATTGGCAGCAAGAGGCCGTTTTCAAGCTCCTGCAGGAAAACCGTATCGCCTATACCTGTGTCGATGAACCCCAGTTAAAAGGATTGATGTCTCCCCTGGCTGTAAGAACGGCACAGCTTGCTTACCTGCGCTTTCACGGCCGCAATTACACCACCTGGTGGAATCATAAAAAACCTTATGAAAGATATAATTACCTTTACAGTCATGAGGAACTTACAGAATGGGTTCCAAAGATAAATACAATCAACCAGGGTGCTGAAAAACTTTTTATCTCCTTTAATAACCATTTTCAGGCTCAGGCTGTGGCCAACGCCCGCATGATGCAAAAAATACTGAAAAAGGCTGAGTTCCACAATGACAAAATACTTCCCTGAAAATAACAAAGATGGAAATAACGGTAATCGCAACCACTGGCATGAACGTCTCCGCCGTGAACTTAATGCAGAGCAATATTATTTTGTGACACACCGTGGTTCTGCTTTGCTGGGTATTGCCGGTCCCGGATCCGGTAAAACCCGCGCCCTGACTTTTCGCGTTGCGAACCTGCTCCAGGAAAACGTTCGACCGGAAAACATCTTACTGGTCACATTTACAAATAAAGCTGCCGAGGAAATGAAAACCCGCGTTAAAGAAATTATCGGTTCTCTCCCCCCGGGATTATGGGCCGGGACATTCCACAGCATAGGGGCACGAATCTTAAGGCGCCATGCCTCACTGGTCAACAGAGGGCCTAACTTCTCCATTCTGGATGAAGACGACCGGGGGGCAATGATAAAATCATCCTTGGCCGCTTTAAAATTAAAACTGCCCGCTAAAGACCAAAATCTGTTCATTAAAAAAGGGCTGTTGAGGACAATCCTAAGCTCTGCCAGGAATTCAGCACTTGACTTGGAAGACTATGTTTATACCCGCTTGCCAGAGCTGTCTCATTACCTTCCCGTTTTTAAACAGGTAGAGGAAATATATGAAGAAAAAAAGCGCTTGGCAAACGCTTTTGACTTTGACGATCTTCTGAGCGTCTGGCTGAAGTTGCTCCAGGAAAACAAGCAGATCAGGCAACGCTACCAGGAACAGTTTCAACATATTCTGGTAGACGAATACCAGGACACCAATGCCATCCAAGACCAGCTTGTCTTACTGCTGGGAGAAAACAGTTCCATCTGCCTGGTAGGAGATGACGCTCAATCAATTTACAGCTTCCGATGCGCTGAAATAGGCAACATTTTAACTTTCTCCCAGAAGAGACCTGATTGTACAGTTGTTAAGCTTGTGCAAAACTACCGCAGTGTACCTGAAATTCTGGAACTGGCCAACTACTCCATTTCCAATAACAGGCAGCAGATACCAAAAGAGCTGTTCACAGTGCGGGCCCCGGGAGAAAAGCCCTATATCTATATAGCTTCTGATAACTTCAAAGAGGCGCAATTCATTGTTCATAAAGTCTTGGAACTCTATGATGAAGGACAAAGCTTAAGCGATATTGCCGTTCTATACCGCAGCTCCTATCTGGCACAGGATGTGGAACTGGAGTTGCTGAAAAAAAATATTCCCTATATGACCTTTGGAGGTCTAAAATTTTTACAGCGTGCACATATTAAAGATATCCTGGCCTGGCTAAAAATACTGGAAAACCCCCTGGACGAAATTTCCTGGCAGCGGGTTATCCTCATGCATGAAGGGCTGGGAACAGCCACTTTCCAGCAATTATGGCAGAAAATGCGCTCTTATCCCCAACCTCTCCAGGCCGTAACCGGAGAGCAGATTTCTCCTCCCCGTGGACTTAAAGGTTGGAAATCCCTGGTAGGAACATTGCGGCAACTGGAAGACGCGGACCGGGAAAATGTCCCCTGGCTGATACAAATTATTCTCGAAAGCCATTACGGGAAATATCTTAAAGAAAAATATCCCGATGATTTTGCAGAACGGATCATGGGTATCGAAAGACTCGCGGCCTACGGATCACGCTGTGCCTCTCTCCGGGAGTTTCTAGAGTCCCTCATCCTGGAAGAAGCTCTGATCATGGAAGATTTAAAAGAAGAAAACCCGGAAAAAGAATATCTTACCCTTTCCACTATTCACAGCGCCAAAGGCAAAGAGTGGAAAACCGTTCTTCTAATCGGCCTTAATGAAGGGCGTTTCCCCACTTCGCAGGGAATTAAAAACATTGAAGAAGAAAGGCGCTTGTTTTATGTAGCGGCAACGAGGGCCAAAGATTACCTTTACCTTACCTCTTCCCGGGAAGAGTACAGGGGATGGGGAAGTTATCTCAGCGGGCCATCTTCTTTTATCAGGGAATTGCCCCCACATTGTTACCAGGTAATATTTGAAGACTACTTTTAAAAAGAACCTGCCTTTTCAGGCAGGTTCAACGGCTTAAATTAGCTTTGACATATTATTTATTACGCATCAACCTTTCCCTTTTTTCTCCTTGATAGCTTTGAGCACCTTTTCCGGGGTAATGGGTAAATCGTAGAACCTCACACCGATGGCATCGTATATCGCGTTGACAATCGCCGGAATAGTCGGTTGAACGGGGCCTTCGCCCGATTCTTTTACCCCAAAAGGAGCTGTCGGATCGTAACTGTCAACTATATTGGCATCTATTTCTGGAAGTTCCATTGGCGTCGGCACCTTATAGTCATGCAAGGAAGGATTGATAATCGTACCATCAGAATCAAGCTTAATTTCCTCGTAAAGGGCTTGCCCCATGGCAAACATGATAGATCCTTCTACCTGCCCTTCCACACTCATAGGGTTGACAGGTTGGCCGCAGTCCCCGGCTTCGGTTACCTTAATCGGCCGAATCTTGCCGGTTTCCAGGTCGATATCCACTTCCCAGATTTGACAGCTAAAGCCAAATGTCGGAGAATGCCCGATATTGGCGCCCTGCACTCTAACACCGCGGCTGAGATCGATCCCTTTTAACCTTGGTGGAGAGAAGTGACCAACGCCAGTCAGTGTACCTACGGTATCGGTATATACTTCCACGGCTTTTTCCCATTCAACGTTTTTCCTGGGTTCAAATATAGAGTAAATCCGGCGGTCTTTTATTTCCAGCTGATCGGCCCGGCAGCCCAGCATGCCGCCGGCCACTTCCTTAAGCTTTTGATTTATTTGCTCGGCTGCCTCTTTAATTGCCGCCCCTGCCGCATAGGTCACCCGGCTGGCGAAGCTGCCGAGATCGAAAGTTCCCAGTTCCGTATCGCCCGAGACAACATGCACATCTTCATAATGGATCCCCAGCGCTTCAGCAGCCATCTGGGCCATGACAGTATTGCAGCCCTGTCCGATATCGGCGGCTGCGCAGTGAACGGTCACACCTCCCTCGGTATCTACCCTGATCAGCGCTGTGGTATGCGGCTTGTAGGCCTGGTAAAGAGTGTAAGCTGTTCCGGAAATGTAGTAACCACCGGCAAGCCCGATACCTTTCCCAAAAGGTAGCTTGCCGTGTTTTTCCAGATAGCCTGATTTTTCTACCGCTGTCTGCAGGCATTTCTTGTACTCCGTATGCGGGACATAGAGATTGCTCACGCTGCGATAGCCTGATTCCACGGCGTTTTTCATCTTGAGTTCATACGGGCTGATGCCGATCATTTCAGCCATCTCGTCCAGCATGCATTCCATAGCAAACCTTGGCTGCACCCCGCCGAGACCGCGCATCGCCCCACAGGTAGGTTTGTTTGTATAAACACGCCGCACCCGGGCACGGGCATTGGGAACCTTGTAGGGGAGGTGAATCATGGACGCTGTATAGAACATCACCACTATCCCCCAACCGGAATAAGCGCCGCCGTCCAGGACATTGTCAAATTCAACGGCTTTAATGTAACCATCTTTGTCCAGGCCAATTTTCATCTTCATGTGGCACGGATGCCGGCCTTTATTGGTAGCGAACACCTCGCTGCGTTCATTGGTGATTTTAACAGGCCGGCCAATCTTTCTGGAGAGCAGGGCAGCGCAAAAATCAGTGGGGCTGGCTTCGCCCTTGCCGCCGAAACCGCCGCCGACGGCCGGTACGCTTACCCGGATCTTGCTCATCGGCATCTCCAAAACGATCGAGAGCTGGCGGTGCAGGTAATGGGGCACCTGGGTGCTCGACCACAACCGGAGCTCACCGCTTTGGGTATCGTAGCTGGCCAGGGATGTATGGGGCTCCAGAAAAGCGTGGTTGACGTAAGAAGTACGGAATTCTCTTTCCAGTACGTAAGTACACTCTGCAAATGCCTTGTCCGGGTCACCGAACAACTGCTCACCTGTGTGCAGGATATTATCCGGGGCATCTTCGTGGATACGCACTTCAGCAGCGCGTTCCATGGATTCAAAGGGGTCCAGCAGCACCGGCAGGGGCTCATATTCCACTTCGATCAAATCAAGGGCTTCCTCCGCTGTTTCTTCGTCAATAGCGGCAACAGCAGCCACTCCTTCTCCCCAGAAGCGGACTTTGCCCACAGCCAGGGCCGTCTCATTGGCCGCCTGGGGAACGATACCCCATTTGTTCGGAGCCTCATCTCCGGTAATTACCGCCAGAACTCCCGGCAACTTAAGAGCCTTGCTGTAATCAATTTTTTTAATAAGAGCATGGGCGTACGGGCTGCGTTTGATCTTACCGTAAGCCATCCGCGGCAGCACCATATCGCCTGTATAGATCGCCTCACCTTTAACCTTCAAAGGGGCATCTTTACGCGGCACGCTTCTTCCTACCTGGGTAAAATTTTTATTCATTACTTCACCCCCTCTTTAGAGATTGTCTCGCTGGCAGCAAAAATTGCCTCGATTATTTTCTTATAGCCGGTACAGCGGCAAATATTGCCGGCAATGCTGCGCTTTATTTCCATCTCGCTGGGTTTTGGATTTCTATCCAGTAGCGCTTTTGATGACAGGATCATCCCCGGGGTACAAAAACCGCACTGGACGGCTCCATAATCAACAAAAGCCTGCTGAATCGGGTGGAGTTGGCCATCTTCAGCGACTAGTCCTTCAATAGTGGTAATTTTTTTGCCCTGGCAGGCAATGGCCAAAGTTAAGCAAGAAAGGACGGGATTACCGTCAATCAATACAGTACAGGCTCCGCAGTCTCCCTGGCCACAGCCCTTCTTGGTGCCGGTAAGACCCAGTTTGTTCCTGATTACATCAGCAAGCAGATCTCTGGGATTAACAGGCACTTCATAAATCCGGTCGTTAATATTCAACTCAATGAGTTGTTTCTTCATGCTTGCACCCCCCTCACAGCATCAAAGGCCTCTTGGAGCAGCCTGCGGGTCAACACTGCCACCATTTCACGACGGTATTCCGCCGAGGCCCGGATGTCCGAAATAGGCTTGGCTTCGCCGGATGCCGCCACCGCAGCTTTCTCCACCAGTTCACTGCTAAATTCTTTTCCTACCAGTATACTGGGGACTTCAGCCGATACCACAGGTCTCGGGGAAACAGAGCCCATTACCAGCTTAAGGTCTTTTATCGTTCTGCCATCGTCCTCTAACACCATGTTAACTGCCATATTAACCGCATCTATTTCCATGGCGTCCCTGAGACCGATGTACCCGTAGCGGCTGGCAGATTTATTAGCCGGTTCCGGCAGAATAAATTTAGTTAATATTTCGCCTTCCTTAAGAGCGGTTATTCGATTTCCTAAAATGAATTCTTCGAGGGGCATTTCCCTCTCACCGGAAGCACTTTCAATGACTACTTTGGCACCCAGAGCAATCAGAGGTGTAGGAGTCTCTGCCGCTGGAGAAGCATGACAGCTATTTCCTCCTATAGTAGCCATGCATCTTACCTGAACTGAGCCCAGTTCACCAGCGGCCTGATAAAGAGCAAAATATTTTTCCCTGATTAATTCAGAATGCTCAATCTCGGAAATTTTCACGGCTGCCCCGATGACGGCACCTTTACCGGGTTCATAAGAAATATCTTTATACGCCTGCACTTCGTTAATATCGATCAGATACTCCGGTTTGATCAATTTCTCTTTCATCATAATAAGTAAGTCTGTACCGCCGGCCAGGATTTTAGCCTTATTACCCAGTCGGCTGACCAGTTCCAGCGTTTCCGCAGGTGTTTTGGGAGCAAAATATTCAAAATGGTTTAAAAACACTACGGCCACCTCCTTTTTTCTCTCCACTGCTTGATAGATTAATTGTTGTTAGACATCTCTTGAAATAACTCCCTTAAAAATCTCTCCTCGGCTTCACGAAAATAAAGCAGGTTTTTAATCACGGTTTTTTTCTTGAATGCGGCATCACTTGCGTTACGGTACATTTCTTTGAGTCTTTTCTTGTTTGCCTGGACTATGTCCAGCCGTTTACTTAAACAGCTTGCTATCTCACCAGGGGTAAGAAGATCGGAGGCCTCCAAACCAACGTTCAGATCCACGTAATACCACTCAAGGCTGGAGAGAAGCCGTTTTGAAGCTTCAACCAGGGCTTCCCTGCCCCTCTCGGTAACATAGTACCTTTTCCTGACCGGCATCCTACCCTCCTTTTCTTTTTTTGAATAAACTAAACCCTTCTCCTCCAACTTCTTTAATGCCTGGTAGATAGAAGCCACTCCAATCCTAACCCATCGCCTCATGTCCCGCAAGTTAATCGTTTTATCAATTTCATAGGCATAGGATGGTTTTTCATTGACAATACTGAGCAGAATAACTTCTATATTTGATAATGCTTCCAACTGATCTTTACCTCTATTATAGACTATAGTAATATAGACGCAATCATGCGCATTAATTTTATCCGATCATGCTATTAAAGTCAAGGAAACCGGATTTAAAACTTATACATGCTTTTGCCATGGTATGCGCTTCAGTTTTGTTGACAGGCATTATGCTTCATAGTAGAATTATAAAAAAAATGGCTTAATTTCTGAAGAGATGCTTTGCTATAACAGACAAACGAAGATGTTAAAAAACAAAAGGAAGGTGCCAGTATGGCAAT
>CZCB01005343.1_pt1 | contig 17596 bp, 13 predicted proteins | sample 591991 | NCBI WGS metagenome assembly CZCB01 (sample SAMEA3556809, study PRJEB10932) | anaerobic digester metagenome | reverse complement strand
ACTCTTTGAAACTTTCGGGTTTTATATCCTGATACACTGTTTAATTTTCAAGGTTCAAGCATCCGCGCCGTTTTGGGCGCTTTATTATAGTACCAAATGCTAATTGTTTTGTCAAGGACTATTTTCAAACTAAAACTTACTAAAACTTAGGGTTTGATTTGAAAAAATGTCCTCTCAAAAAAGACAGCTTTAATAAGCTAACATATTTTTTATGTGCTGCCAATACACTATTTTTAAAAACTTGCTACCAAAAAGTAAACAGAATTAATTTATAGACAGCTTTTTATTACCTATTTATATGCCAAAATATTAAATCTTTGCACAAATTAAAAAAACGAGAATCCCAATTTTTAATAAGAAGGCATGATATATCACACCTTCTTATTTTTTCTTTTATTTTACCTACTTGATAGCTTTTCTATACCTATCTTTATTCTCTTCAATGTCTCTTCTTTACCTAAGAGCTCTGCCAACTCAATTGCTCCACCAGGTGTATACTGCTTTCCTGATAGTGCTACTCTAACAGGCCACAAAACTTGTCCGTTTTTTACTCCTAATTTTTTTACAAGATCCATCAATGAATCATGAATACTGTCAAAGCTCCAATCTTCTAGCTCTTCTAATACTTTATATGCCTCTTTCAAATGTATAAGTGCATTTTCTGGATTTGTCTTCATCCTCTTATGGGTGTAGAGCTCTATATCATAATCTGGTAATTCATCGACAAAATCCAGTTGCTCCGGTATTTCAGAAAGCACCTCTGTTCTAGTATGCAAAAGCCTACTTAAAACATCATAGTCAACATCTCTTTTCTTTATGGGCTTTTTAAAATAAGGAGTTGCAACTTCTTTGAACTCATCTAGGCTAAGTTTCCTTATATACTCTCCATTCATCCATCTTAGCTTTTCCATATCGAAGATTGCAGGGGATTTACTCAAGCCATCTATGGAAAAATTCTCTATAAGCTCGTCTAGTGTAAATAATTCTTGTTCTGTCCCAGGACTCCATCCTAGCAAGGCTATATAGTTTATTATGGCCTCTTTTAAGAAGCCCTTGCGATATAAATCCTCAAACGATGCATCTCCCTCCCTCTTACTTAATTTTTTACCATCTTCTCTAAGTATAAGTGGAAGATGCACATAAATAGGTATCTCCCAACCAAAGGCTTTGTATAATAGATTGTATTTTGGTGTAGATGATAGATATTCACTACCTCTTACTACATGAGTTATAGCCATTAAATGGTCATCTACTACATTTGCAAAGTTATATGTGGGCATACCATCTGATTTTATAAGTATGCTATCATCAAGGGATGAATTCTCAACGGTAATTTTTCCAAATACTTCATCTTTAAAGGTAGTCGTCCCTGTTTGTGGTACTTTCTGCCTTATTACATATTTCTCCCCTGCTGCTAACTTTTCCTCTACCTCGGCCTTTGTCAAGTTTCTGCAATGACCATCATATCTAAAGGGAATCTTTTTATTTTTACTCTCTTGTCTCAAGTTTTCTAGGCGTTCCTTACTACAAAAGCAATAATATGCATCGCCTTTGTCTATGAGTTCCTTTATATATTTTTGATATATTTCCTTCCTTTCACTTTGGATGTATGGTCCATAGTCGCCTCCTATATCTGGTCCTTCATCGTGTTCTATACCAACTATTTTAAGTGTATTATAGATCACATCAATTGCACCTTCTACATATCTGTCTTGATCGGTATCCTCTATACGAAGTATAAATTTACCATCATTGCTCTTTGCAATGAGATATGCATAAAGGGCAGTCCTCAAGTTTCCTATATGCATATATCCAGTAGGACTGGGGGCAAATCGTGTTCTAACTTCTCCCATTTTTAATCCTCCTATATTATTTTTTCTTAATTGAATACAACTATTATCACACTTTGGTTTTACACAACTTTATTTTCCCATATTACAAAATTTAGTCTATGTCATGCAACCTTTTTATATTACATGTTGAATACTCAATCTATTATAACATTTTTTACTGTACATCTCAAAGAAGTGGACCTTGTGAGACAGAATAAGCAGCCCCGGTTGAACCAATAAATGTGAGTTTTTAAAAACCTGGATTTTCTATTTTATAGTTACCAATAGTTGATGTGATTTCCTGTCAAATAAATCTATTTTAAATTTAGAAAACTCAGTTAATTTAAATTGAATGCAAAAAAGCTTTTGTTAAAGATGTTTTTTTGCCCATAATATGATATCATTAATTAAAAATTAAGCATACGAAAGGAGTATAGTTTATGCTGAATATAAAGAATACTATAGCGCATATGATAAGCGATAAAGTAGATACATTGACAGCAGATGAAATCATAAATATACTTGAATATCCACCAAATTCAGATATGGGTGATGTCGCACTACCTTGTTTTAAATTAAGTCGCATCTTAAAAAAGTCCCCTGTTCAAATAGCTGATGAATTAGCTGATATTTTACCCAAGAATAAATATATTGATAGGATAGAGTCTGTCTCTGGCTATTTGAATTTTTTTGTAAACAGGGACATATTTATAGAAGAGACTGTAGATAGAATTATGAAGGAAAAGGATGCATATGGATCTTCCAATATTGGAAAAGGAAAGAATATTGTAATAGATTATTCTGCCCCCAATATTGCAAAACCATTCCACATAGGCCACCTTAGGTCAACTTCCATAGGCAATGCCCTATATCATATATTTAAATTTGCAGGTTACAATTGTATAGGAATAAACCATTTAGGTGACTGGGGGACTCAATTCGGTAAACTCATAGTGGCCTACAAAAAATGGGGAGACAAAGAGAGGGTGGAAAAATATCAGATAAAGGAGCTCATGAAGCTCTATGTAAAATATCATGAAGAAGCTGAAAAAAATCCTGAATTAGACGACGAAGCAAGAGCATGGTTTACAAAGATGGAACAAGGAGATAAAGAAGCTCTTGAACTCTGGCAATGGTTCAAAGACATAAGTCTCAAGGAATTCTCTCGTATATATGATCTCTTAGACATACATTTCGACTCATATGCAGGAGAGAGTTTTTACAATGATAAAATAGATGCCGTCATAGAAGAGTTGAAGGAAAAAAATCTCCTTACCGAAAGTGAAGGTGCCCTTATAGTTGACCTAGAAGAATATGGAATGCCTCCTTGCCTTATTTTAAAAAAAGATGGAAGTACTTTGTATGCAACTCGAGATATTGCAGCTGCTATTTATAGAAAGAAAAAGTATAACTTTGATAAATGTATATATGTAACAGGAGCTGCGCAGAGCCTCCATTTTAAGCAGTGGTTTAAAGTAATAGAACTCATGGGATACGACTGGGCAGATAGGCTCATCCATGTACCGTTTGGCACCATAAGTATAGGCGGCGAAAAGATGGCAACCAGAAAAGGTAAGGTAGTATTACTAGAAGATGTGTTGAGAGAGGCTATAGACAAGACGCTCAGTATAATCAACGAAAAAAATCCTGACCTTGAACATAAAGAGGAGATTGCTAGACAGATAGGAGTAGGTGCCATCATATTTAGTGATCTTAGTACCAACCGTATAAAAGATATATCATTCTCGTGGGATGAAATATTGAATTTTGATGGGGAAACTGGTCCTTATGTTCAGTATACCCACGCTAGAGCATGTAGTGTGCTATCCAAAGCCGATATAGACACATATGACTCTTTTGATCCCTCTCTCATCAAAAGCAAAGAAGAATTTAATCTTGTTAAAACTCTATCTCTATTCCCAGAAAGAATTATGGAGGCTATGGAAGAATTAGAACCTTCAATAATTACACGCTATCTGGTAGATCTTGCCCAAGATTTTAATAGGTTCTATCACAATCATTCAATATTAAACGCTGAAGATACAGATATTAAAAAGGGTCGAATTGCCTTAACTTTTGCCACTAAAAACACATTGGCAAACGGTTTAAAACTTATAGGACTTAAAGCTCCTGAGAGAGTATAAGTAAAGGAGAGGATCTTAGTTGAAGAAAATTGTCCTTACAGGTGGCGGTACAGCAGGCCATGTAATACCTAATATTGCACTCATCCCCTATCTCAAAGATAGGGGATATGAGATCCACTACATTGGAACAAAAGATGGAATTGAAAGTGATTTGATATCTCAAATACCAGAAGTTAAATATTACTCCGTTAAATCTGGAAAATTTAGACGATATATGGATATAAAAAATATATCTGACCCCTTTAGGGTATTGTATGGAGTAGGTCAATCGACAAATATTATACGAAAATTAAAACCTAAAGTAGTATTTTCAAAAGGTGGATTTGTATCAGTACCCGTGGTTATAGGCGCATGGGTCAATAATGTTCCTGTAATAGTACATGAATCTGACTTTACTCCTGGACTTGCAAATAAAATTGCAACAAAATTTGCAAAGAAAGTATGTACGACTTTTCCAGAGACAGTAAAGTATTTTAAAGAAGGAAAAGCCATACATACAGGTACACCTATAAGACCGGAACTTTTAAAGGGAAATAAGTCCTTTGGATTGAGTATATGCAGGTTTAATGATGAAAAACCTGTTATATTAATTATAGGTGGAAGTCTTGGAGCTGTGGCTATCAACGAAGCCATAAGAAATATACTACAAAGACTTTTAAGACAATTTCAAATTATTCATATATGTGGAAAGGGAAATATTGATAAAGATCTTTTAGATGTCAAAGGTTATAAACAATTTGAATATGTGAACGATGAATTACCCCATCTAATGGCTGCTGCTGATATAGTAGTATCTCGCGCCGGCGCAAATACTATACACGAGCTCCTAGCCCTCAAAAAGCCTGCCCTCTTAATACCCCTACCACTAAGTGCCAGTAGAGGAGATCAGATATACAATGCCAAATCTTTTGAGAGACAAGGCTTTAGCAAGGTGTTATTTCAAGAAGACATGACAGATGATACATTATATTCTGCAATACTAGAAGTATATAAAAATAGGGCTATGTATATACACAATATGAAAATCAAAGACATTGGAAATAGTATCGACATTATCTTAAACATAATAGACGAATGCGCTAAATAAAAAATTGAAAAAACGGTTTTTGTTTTTTCCACAAGCTTGTGAATTAAATAAAAAAGTTAACAACAAAGTTATCCACATAACATAATCCCTTTTTCATTAGTAAAATAGAGTAATCCCCAGACTTATCCACACTTTCCACATGTTTAACACGATTTTGGGGATACTTTATTCATATTTTATCCACATTTTTATACTATATAAACATATATTCTTTTATGTAAAAGCCAAAAAAATTATCCCCAACTCTCAAGTTGGGGATAATTTTTTTATTAAACCTTCTCAATCCAACCGAACGGATCTTCTTTTGTTCCATATTGGATTGCTGTTATGTTCTCGTATAGTTCTTTTGAAGTTTCACCCATCTTACCGTCATTTATTAATATCTCCCTATCTCTCCAAGCAAGTGTGCCAACTGGTGAAATTACAGCTGCAGTTCCTGTCCCAAAAACTTCTTCTAATTTTCCTTCATCATATGATTTAAATACCTCATCTATGGATATGAGCCTCTCCTCTACTTCATAACCTAGTCTTTTAGCCATCTTTATGACAGAATCGCGCGTTATACCAGGAAGTATAGTACCAGTCTCCAGCGTGGGAGTAACTAGCTTTCCGTCTATCTTAAAGAATATATTCATAGTTCCTACTTCTTCTACATATTTATGTTTACATGCATCAAGCCATAATACTTGGGTATATCCCTTTTCCTTTGCAACCTTTCCTGCATATAAGCTAGCTGCATAATTACCCGGTGTCTTGGCTGCACCTGTTCCACCTTTAGCTGCCCTTGAATGTTTTTCAGTTACATATATTTTTACAGGTTTAAAGCCCTCTGCATAATATGCTCCCACCGGAGATAATATTATAAAAAATCTATATGTATTAGATTCTCGCACTCCTAAAGATGAATCGGTGGAAATAACAAATGGTCTTATATATAAAGCTGTACCCTTTGACTTAGGAATCCAATCCCTTTCAATGTCTACAAGTTCTTTTAATGCGCTAATGGCAAAATCTACATCAATTTTAGGAATACATAGACGTTCAGCAGATCTGTTTAACCTTAAAAAACCATCGCGGGGTCGAAATATCACAGCCTCCCCTTTAGTGTTTTTATATGCCTTCATGCCCTCGAATATAGCCTGACCATAGTGAAATACCATTAAAGATGGTTCATATTCCGAAGAACCATAGGGGATTATCCTTGCATCATGCCAACCTTTTTCTGGATTATAGTCCATTACAAACATATGATCAGTAAATATATTGCCAAATGCTAGTTCTTCTTCCCTAGGTTTTTCCTTAGGATTTTGTGTCTTTATAACTTTTATTTCTTCCATCCTACCTCCTGTTACATTTTCATATGTAACAGATTACCTCCCTTCGATATTCAAAAACTCTCATTAGCCGCCATTATTTTTAAAAAGGCTAAATATATGAACTCTAGATTTATATTACTGTATATTGTATCAATATTTTATACTAAATACAAGTATTATACTTTTTTACACTTTCTTTTTTTACTTTTGAAATATATATTATTTAATAAAAACATAAGACTTTTATATGGAAATTTAATAATGAAAATGTCTTAAATTTTAATTATATTCTTCCTATAAGGCATAAAGTCAAAAGGAAGAGGCTGTTGAAAAATAGCCCCTTCCTTTTGACTTTTAATTATCTTCATCTTCTTGATCTATGTCATTACTATTATCTTCATTATCATCTTCTTCATTATCATCTTCTACTCTAGCTACAGCTACGACTTTTTCTCCTTCTGCCATCTTCATAAGGGTAACACCTTGGGTATTTCTACCCATTACAGATATCTCCTCTGCTGGTATGCGTATAATTATACCATTTGAATTTATCATCATAATATCATCATCTACATCTACAATCTTTAATGCAACCAAATTACCAGTTTTTTTAGTTCGATTCATAGTAAGTATTCCCTTACCGCCACGAGTCTGAGACCTATATTCATCTATTGGAGTTAGCTTTCCAATTCCGTTTTCACTTACCGTAAGCACATATCCACCATCGCGCACAACTTCCATATCTATTACAAAATCGTCATCATCAAGGGCTATACCCTTAACGCCCATTGTGTTTCTTCCCATAACCCTTACATCTGATTCATGAAATCTTATAACTTTACCTAAACTTGTGGCAAGTAATATCTCCCTATCTCCATCTGTGAGCTTTACTCCGACAAGCTCATCGCCTTCCCTTAAATTGATGGCAATTATGCCACCTCTCCTTATGTTTTCAAAATCTGATAAAGGTGTCTTTTTTACAATACCTTTGCGTGTAGCCATAAACAAATAATACTCCTCATCTGCATCATCTATTACTGGAATAAAAGCTTGTATCTTCTCATTAGGCTGCAGCTGAAGTATATTAACAATTGCAGTACCCTTAGCCTGCCTACTAGCTTCTGGTATTTCATATGCCTTGAGCTCATATACCCTACCTAAGCTAGTAAATATAAGAAGGCGTTGATGGGTAGAGGTTATATACATATCCTTTATAAAATCTTCTTCTCTAGTAGAGAGACCTGTTATACCCTTACCACCCCGCCGCTGACTCCTATATTCAGATAATGGTGTTCTCTTGACATATCCATAATGTGTCAATGTTATTACCACATCATGCTCATCTATAAGATCTTCTATTTCTATATCATGCCTATATGGGACTATATCTGTCCTACGTTCATCTCCATATTTATCCCTTATTTCTATCAGTTCTTCTTTTATTATCCCATACAATTTTTCTTCATCGGCTAATATAGACTTAAGATATGCAATAGTCTCTTGAATGTCTTTGTATTCTAACTCTATCTTTTCCCTCTCAAGACCAGTAAGTCTTTGCAATCTCATATCTAATATTGCCTGTGCCTGTTTTTCTGATAAATTAAATCTCTCTATAAGGCCTTCTTTTGCAATTTGGGCAGTCTTTGAGCCACGTATGAGTTTTATTACCGCATCTATATTATCTAATGCTATAAGTAGTCCTTCTAAGATATGGGATCTATTTTCTGCAGTAGCTAAATCAAATTTAGTACGCCTAGTTACCACATCTCTTTGATGATCTATATAATGAAATATCATTTCTTTCAAACTCATTACTTTAGGTCGACCATCTACAAGGGCAAGAAGTATTGCCCCAAATGTCTCTTGCATCTGGGTATGCTTAAATAGATAGTTCAATATTATATCAGGATTTGCATCCCTCTTCGTTTCAATCACTATACGCATACCATTTCTATCCGATTCATCTCTTATATCGGATATTCCTTCTATCTTTTTTTCCTTTACAAGTTCAGCAATTCTCTCTATGAGACGTGCTTTATTTACCATATAAGGGATCTCAGTTATAACAATGCGGGATTTACCTCCCCCCATATCCTCTATATTTGTCTTGGACCTTATTATAATTTTGCCTCTACCTTTTGCATAGGCCTGCATTATCCCATTTTTACCTAATATTATTCCACCAGTAGGAAAATCAGGTCCTTTTATATATCTCATAAGATCTTCTAGTGGCATATCAGGATTATCTATTAAAGCTACAACACCATCTATTGCTTCTCTTAAGTTATGGGGAGGAATATTTGTAGCCATACCCACTGCTATACCTGATGACCCATTTACTAATAGATTAGGAAATTTAGAAGGTAAAACTACTGGCTCTTGCAATGTTTCGTCAAAATTCGGCATAAAATCTACTGTATCTTTTTTTATATCAGAGAGAAGTTCCATAGCAAGCTTTGACATTCTCGCCTCTGTATACCTCATTGCTGCTGCAGAATCTCCATCTATAGAACCAAAATTTCCATGTCCATCTACTAGAGGATATCGTATAGCAAAATCCTGTGCCATACGCACCATACTGTCATATACTGCTGTATCACCATGGGGATGATATTTACCTAGTACATCCCCCACTATCCTTGCTGACTTCCTATATGGCTTATCAGGGGTCATTCCAAGTTCATACATTGAATAGAGTATGCGCCTGTGTACAGGCTTTAACCCGTCCCTTACGTCAGGTAAAGCACGACCAACTATTACACTCATGGCATAATCTATATATGATTCTTTCATTTCATCTTCAAGGTTGACATCTATTATCTTATTATCTTTAGAAGTCATATATCATTCCTCTTTCTATATGTCAAGATTTTTAACCTTTTTAGCATTTTGCTCTATAAAATTTCGCCTTGGTTCCACTTTTTCACCCATTAGCACTGTAAATATTTCATCAGCTGCAATTGCATCTTCAAGATTTACCCTTAACAATGTGCGGGTTTCAGGATTCATAGTTGTCTCCCAGAGTTGCTCTGGATTCATTTCTCCTAAACCTTTAAATCGCTGTATATTTACATTATTACGCCCTATCTCCTCCAATAGTTCATTTAGTTGTTCGTCACTATATACATAGTATTCCGATTTACCTTTAGATATCTTATAAAGTGGTGGTTGGGCTATATAAACATATCCTTCCTCTATAAGAGGTCTCATATATCGATAGAAGAATGTTAGAAGAAGGGTCCTTATATGACTTCCGTCCACATCTGCGTCAGTCATACAAATTATTTTGTGATATCTCAGTTTTGATGTATCAAATTCTTCACCTATACCTGCTCCAAAGGCAGTTGTCATTGCCTTTATCTCTGCATTTGAAAGTATCCTATCTATTCTTGCCTTCTCCACATTGAGAATCTTACCCCTAAGTGGCAATATAGCCTGAAAACGTCTATCTCTTCCCTGCTTTGCCGAACCACCAGCCGAATCTCCCTCTACTATAAATATTTCGCTCAGTGCAGGATCCTTTTCTGTACAGTCCGCTAATTTTCCAGGAAGAGATGTGCTATCTAATACACTCTTGCGTCTAGCAAGCTCTCTAGCTTTTCGCGCCGCATCCCTAGCCCTAGCTGAAGTCAAAGCTTTTTCAATAATAATCTTTGCATATGTGGGGTTTTCTTCTAAAAATGCTTCAAGTCCATTACTTACTATAGTTTCTGTAAGTCCCCTTACTTCACTATTACCAAGTTTTGTCTTAGTTTGTCCTTCAAATTGGGGATTAGTTAGTTTAACACTTATCACAGCTGTCAAACCTTCCCTCACATCTTCCCCGGTTAAATTGCTCTCATCTTCCTTTAAAAAATTATTTTTACGTGCATATTCGTTCATAACCCTAGTCAATGCAGACTTAAATCCACTTAGATGGGTACCACCTTCTTGTGTATTTATATTATTGGCAAAAGAGTATATATTTTCCATATAAGTATTGTTATACTGCATTGCAACTTCTACTATAGTACCATCCTTCTTCCCATATATGTATATAGGCTCGGGATGGAGAACAGTTTTATTCTTATTTAGATATTCTACGAAGGAAACTATACCCCCTTCATAGTGAAACTCTTCTTTTCGTCCAGTACGCTTGTCTTCTAATGTGATTTTTAATCCCTTATTTAAAAAAGCCAATTCCCTCAAACGTTTCTTGAGAATATCAAAATCATAATTTGTATTATCAAATATCTCATTATCAGCTTTAAAGGTTATCTCTGTGCCTGTAGTATCGGTTTCTCCGATTACTTCCAATTCTGTCACAGGATTTCCACGCTCATAGCGCTGTCTATATATTTTTCCATCTCTTTTAACCTTTACTTCAAGCCATTCAGATAATGCATTTACTACCGACATACCAACACCATGTAGTCCACCCGATACTCTATAACCCTCTCCACCGAATTTGCCTCCTGCATGGAGTACTGTCATAGCTACCTCTACAGCCGGTTTTTTTAGTTTTTCGTGTATTCCAACAGGTATACCCCTACCATTGTCTGATACTGTAACAGAACCATCCTCATTTATCACCACATCTATTTTATCGCAAAAGCCCGCTAGTGCTTCATCTATACTGTTATCTACTATCTCATATACTAGATGATGAAGCCCCCGTGGGCCTGTACTACCTATATACATACTAGGTCTTTTTCGTACAGCTTCCAGACCTTCTAATACTTGTATATCGCTTTCATCGTATATATGTCTTAAATTTTCATTCCCGTCTTTGTTCATTCTATCTCCCTCTATTTCCATTTTTATTTGATAATTGATATATCTTCAATAAATTTACTCCTCTTTAAAAGAGTGGTTGAAGATATTGGGGACATATATATAACTGTGTGTTTTTTACATTGGCTAATTACCACACTTTTTACTTCATCTTTTGATACATCCACTATAAACCCTTCATCCTTAGATATTTGCATAAATTCTTGATTTATTTCAGAATTTTTTATTGTTTCCATGTCCAGTATAGCTATTATTTCCTTAATGGGCACAACTACATCGCCACCTATATGAAGAATCATAAAACACCTCCGAATTTATAACTGTCTCCACACATTTCCATTATCCACCCTATATATTTCACATCTACCATTGTCACCAATGGGTATGTCGTTGATATCGGTGGTAGTTATTATAGTTTGAACCTCACCTATACTATTTAGTAGCATCTTTTGACGATGATCGTCTAATTCTGACATAACATCATCAAGGAGAAGTATAGGCGACTCACCTGTAATATTTTTCATAATATCTATTTCAGATAATTTTAAAGATAATACAACGGTTCGCTGTTGTCCTTGTGAGCCATAGACACGTGTATCTCTATTATTTATCATAAATATTATATCATCTCTATGACATCCTTTTAAAGTAATTCCTCTCTCTATATCTAATTCTTGTCCACTTTCTAAAATTCTTAAAAAATTTTCAGCCGTCTTATCTGTTTCCCCCTTAAGGGGAATAGATGGCCTATATATAATATCAAGCTCTTCTCTACCAAATGTTATTGAATCATGTATTTCTTTGGATATCTTTGTCAATCCTTTAATAAATCTACTACGTTCTTCTGCTATATATGCCCCAGAGAGAGCCAACTGTTCATTCCATACAGGTAAACTCTTTTTCATGGAAGGACGCCTTTGTATCTCCTTTAATAAGTTATTTCTCTGACTTAATATCTTGTTATACTGCTGAAGTTTATAGAAATACTGCGGCCTTATTTGTGAAATTTCCATATCTAAAAAACGCCGCCTCTCTGCTGGTCCATCTTTTATAAGCCGTAAATCTTCTGGAGAGAACAATACTCCATTTATGTTGCCCATAAGCTGACCGAGACGTTTAGCAGCAGTTCCGTTTATATTTATCATCTTTTTTTTGTTTTTATCAAGACCAATTTCTATAGTATTTTTACCTATATGCTTTTCCACTACGGCCTTTATATAGGCAAATTCTTCCCCAAACCGTATAACTTCTCTATCCCGTGATGTCCTGTGAGATCTACCTGTACAAGTATATACTATAGATTCCAATATATTGGTCTTACCCTGGGCATTTCTCCCCACTAATATTATCATATTTGAACCAAAAGAAAGAGATAATTTTTCATAGTTCCTAAAATTGTGCAATGTCAATTCCCTAAGGTACAAGCAAAAGCACTTCCTTCCCTCTCTTAAAAAACTCAAATAAAGACACGTACTGGTAATAAAAGGTATGTATATCCCCTATCCTCTGTTAGAGGGCGTATGACACAAGGATTTATATTAGTTGTAAAATCAAGGCATATTTCATCATCCTCTATTGCCCTCAATATATCTAGAAAATATCTACCATTAAAGGCTATATCAAGCTCATTACCCTCAAGAAGTATTGGTACTTCTTCGAAAATATTCCCTATTTCTGAATTGGATGTTATTACCATTTTATCTTCTCTTATTTTAAATTTTATCAGATGATTCTCTCCTTCTCTGGCTATAAGAGATGCTCGCTCTATACTAGATTTTAATAGACCAGTATCTACCTTCACACGTATACTATATTCTTCAGGTACTATTTGTCTATAATTTAAAAAATCACCTTCTAATATTCGACTTATTATGCGTGTATATCCAAGATCAAATAATACATGCTTTTCACCTATTATTATACTCATTTTTTTGTCACTATTTCCTACTATCTTGCTGACTTCCTCTAGTGTGTTACCAGGTATTACTACTTTTATTTTCTGGGGATTTTCATCGATCTCAACTTTTCTAACTGCCAATCTATAGCCGTCAAGGCATACTAAAGTTAAGCTATCATCTTCTTGCTCAAATAGTGCACCTGTATATATAGGCCTAGTTTCGTCTAGTGATACTGAAAAAATAGAACGCTGAATCATATCCTTGAATATACCTTCTTCAATCTCTATTGGATTTCGCTCTTCAATAATTTCTAGTTCAGGAAATTCTCTGGCATCTAATCCTTGAAGATTTATAAGTGAATTAAATGACTTTATCTCTATTTTATTTCTTTCATCTACTGTTATTTCTATACTTCCTTGAGGTAATTTTCTTATTATATCACTAAATATTTTAGAAGGAACGACAACACTTCCCTGTTCTATAACTTCTGCATCTATGTAGGTTTCTATACCTAATTGTAGATCATTTGCAACTATTTTAACTACATCTCGTTCAGTTTTTATAAGTATTCCCTGAAGAATAGAGAGGGTGGTTCTATTTGAAATAGCCCTTTGAACGATATTTATGCTGTTTAGTAATTTATTTTGTGAAAAAATAATTTTCACTATAAAGCACCTCCTGTAGTAGTATATATATATTTAGTAGTAATAGTAGTAGAGGCTGTGGATTTGTGGATTCATGGTAGGGATGTTGATTTACCCACAAACAAAGATGTGGAAAAGATGTGGATAAGGGTGTTAAGCATATAATAACTTATCCACACTTTTTATTGTTCCTTTATCTTTTTATAAAGCCTCTCAATTGTCTTTTTTACCTGTGGATCCTCTTCTATCTCTTGACTTATTTTATCGTATGCATGGATCACAGTTGTGTGATCCCTTCCTCCAAATTCATCACCTATCTTGGGAAGGGAAAGATCGGTAAGCTCTCTACAGAGATACATGGCAATTTGCCTTGGATATGCAATGGGCCTGCTTCTCTTTTTTGATTTAAAATCTTCTATCTTTAAGTCAAAGTGTTCTGCCACAACCTCTTGAATTAGCTCACTTGTTATGGGTTTTGGTTTATTATCAGCTATTATATCCTTTAGTGCTTCTTCTGCGACGGCGACATTTAATTTATTATTTGTAAGTGATGAATATGCCATAATCCTGATAAGAGCACCTTCAAGTTCACGGATATTGGATTCTATCCTATTGGCGATGAATAAAAGCACGTCATTATCTATCTCTATACCCTCAATTTCGGCTTTTTTCTTTAATATGGCTACCCTTGTCTCAAGATCAGGAGGTTGTATATCGGCGATGAGTCCCCATTCAAAGCGAGAGCGGAGTCTATCTTCTAGCGTTGGAATTTCCTTTGGAGTCCTATCACTTGAAATTATAATTTGCTTATTTGCTTCATGTAGGGCATTAAAAGTATGGAAGAATTCCTCTTGTGTCCTTTCTTTTCCTGCTATAAATTGTATATCGTCTATTAAAAGGACATCTATATTTCTATAGCGATTGCGAAACTCTTCATTTTTGTCATCGCGTATAGAATTTATAAGTTCATTTGTGAACTTTTCTGATGTTACATATAATACCTTCGTATTTGAGTTCTGTGAGAGTATATAGTGACCTATGGCATGCATAAGATGGGTTTTACCAAGTCCAACTCCTCCGTATATGAATAGGGGGTTATATGCTTGCGCCGGCGCCTCTGCTACTGCCAAAGAAGCAGCATGTGCAAATCTATTACTGTTGCCTATTACGAATGTATCAAATGTATATTTTGGATTAAGCATAGGTGATGAATCATATTGCTCACTTTCTTTTTTCGTTTTATCTATGTATCTATCTATTTCACTTTCCATTATAAATTTGATACTATAATCTTTAGATGAGACCTTTTTTATGGCATTGGCCACTAAATTGGTATATCTTGATTCCAATATTCCTTTAGTAAAGTCATTTGGTACACATAATATTATTGTATTCTCCTTAATAGTCACAGGCTCTATAGTTTTGATCCATGTATTAAAACTAACATCTGTAAGTTCAGCTTTTATAAGTTTTAAGGATTCTTGCCAGAGCTCATTGAGTTTAGTATCCATAAATTTACCTCCCAGTAAAATATAAGCATTTATAGTTTTACCTAAAATAAAATATGCAAAAGTTATAAACAGAAAAAAAAAGCTATATCTACATTATCAACAGTGGATAAGCCAGTAAAAACACTTGTATCTATGTCTAAAAACAAAAGTTATACACAATGTTATCCACAACATGTGTATAAATAATAAAAATTCTTTCTATATTATATAGTGTAAAGTTATCAACAGCAAGTATATAATATCAAAGAATCTGTGGATAATCAATGGATTTAAATTGATTTTCTTGACATCAAATACTATTATCGATTATAATACAATAGTGATATATGAATTGATGAGATTGTGGATAGAATAATAAAAGATAAGAGAATACAATTCAGTTGGAACGCTAGGTTTCAATTGAATTTTTAATAAAATATAAAAAATCCAATTGAGGAGGAGGGATATTGTGAAACGTACGTATCAACCTAATAAGAGGCGTAGAAAAAAGGTACATGGCTACAGAAAGAGAATGAGCACAAGAAGTGGAAGAGATGTTATAAGACGAAGGAGAAGGAAAGGTAGAAAGAAACTTACAGCATAAGTAGGTCTTTTTAGCTGCCTTCCTACTTTCTTTTGTGGATTTTGGAGGTAGGTGAGTGAAAAAGGCGAATAGGCTTAGAAAAGATAGAGATTTTAGAAGGGTTTATAGGCGAGGCCGCTCCTTGTCTAACAGATATTTAGTGTTAATATATAAAAAGAATGGACTTGAAGATACTAGGATAGGTTTTTCAATTTCTAAAAAGTTTGGAAAAGCTGTAGAGCGAAATAGGATAAAAAGACAGCTTAGATCTATTTGTAGAGAATATTTACCGGATTTGAAACGAGGATATGATATGGTATTTGTGGTCAGGGCAGAGTCAAAGCAAGCAGATTATAATGAGCTCAACAATTCAGTATATGAATTGTTAAAAAGGGCTAAACTCTATAGAGAGATAGAAGTAGATTGATATGAAAAAGATACTTATTTGTTTGATTGAATTTTATCAGAAGGCAATTTCTCCAAGTTTGCCGAGACGATGTAGATTTTATCCTACCTGTTCTCAATATGCAAAAGAAGCGATAGATAAGTATGGCCCCCTAAAGGGCTCATATCTTGCAATTAGGAGAATTAGCAAATGCCATCCCTTTAACCCAGGAGGATATGATCCGCTACAATAAAATACGGGGGTATAGTAATAAATGAATTTATTAATTACTTTATTAACGGCCGCAACCAGCCAGGGTGGTACTGGATTTTGGGGTTCGTTTGTAAATTTTTTAGAGAGCATAATAGAAGGAATATACAAAATAGTACCGAACTATGGTGTTTCAATAATTATAATGACGCTATTAACACGGTTAGTGCTTCTTCCTTTAGAGCTTAAATCTAAGAAATCTACCATGGAAATGAGTGAAGCACAGAAAAAGTTACAGCCGGAGTTAGAGAAGATAAATAAAAAATATAAAGACGATCCAGAAAAATTAAACAAAAAGACAATGCAATTATATGAAAAACATGGCATCAATCCGCTTGGGGGTTGTTTTGGGGGCTGTTTACCTCTACTAATACAAATACCAGTGACGTTTGCTTTATATGCAGCACTTAGACAGATCTCTAATTACCATATTGAAAGACAGTCTGTGGAGGCTTTTTTATGGATAAAGAACATATGGGCTCCCGATTCTCCATTTGTCGATATATACGGGAAAAGTTTGCCACTAGGATCGAAAAACTGGAATGGTCTTTTTATATTGCCGCTTATTGCAGGTATTACATCTTTTTATCAAACAAAGCTTATGAGCGATCAACAACCAAGCTCTCAAGAGGAAAATCCCATGAAAGGATTTAATACTATAATGCCTATCATGTTTACTTTTATTACAGCTACTACTACAGCTTCTTTTGGTATATATTGGGTCACATCAAATCTATTTCAGATTGCGCAAATATTGATATTGAACAGAAAAAAAGATAAAAAAGAAGAAGAGATGGAAGAGAAGGAGAACTCAAAAGAAGACACAAAGTCATTGGATAAGAAGAGAAGATAAGCTGTGAGGTGTAAATCTTTGTAGAATGACACTGAAAGAGGGTGCAATTCGCGTGAAAAGTGTTAAGACTACTGGAAGTACGGTTGAGGAAGCTATTTTATTGGCAGTTGCTCAGTTGGGTGTATCTCGAGACAGATTGGATATAGAGGTAGTAGAGGAACCGGAAAAAGGGGTATTAGGTATATTTGGTAGGAAAAAGGCAATAGTAAATGCCAGCATAAAACAAAGCAAAGGAGATATAGCAAGGGAATTTCTGGATCAATTATTCGAAAAAATGGATTTCGATGTAGATGTAATAGTTAAAGATGAGGGTGATACGCT
>CZCB01004906.1_pt1 | contig 17631 bp, 12 predicted proteins | sample 591991 | NCBI WGS metagenome assembly CZCB01 (sample SAMEA3556809, study PRJEB10932) | anaerobic digester metagenome | reverse complement strand
CCTGCTATTACGTTGACACTGTGCAATTCTGCAAACAGGGCTTCATTGCGCTGATGTTTACTTCATTGCACAGCATCGCGTTAGTCGGCAGCACAGCCTTATTATCAGATGATACTGTGCAATTCCGTAAACGGACGCTCCATTTGCAAGTGTGCAATTTCGCAAATAGGACTTCATTGCGCTGATGTTTATTACACTGCACAGCATCGCGGTTGTTCCGGCAGCGCAGCCTTATTATCAGATGATACTGTGCAATTCCGTAAACGGACGCTCCATTTGCAAGAGCTGTATAGTTCAGCTCGGGCAGAGTTTCCTAGTATTCGGCTTTCTTAAGAAAGAGTCTGTAGGCAACAGCCAACAGTATCAGGTTGTACACACATCCAATCAAAAGGTATACCGGGAAGCTTAAGTCAGAGCTGTCAGCCATCGGCATGAAGTTAACGAGCATGCCCTTTATAGCCCAGAAGTTTGGGAAAAGACCCAGCAGGTACTGCAGTTTCCCCTGGAAGGTTTCCAGAACCATCAAAGCCGGAACCAGTGCTAATATCCCTGTTCCCTTGATCATTGCAAAGCCTTCTACCTTGTTCTTTGCCAGTGAACCCTGCAGCAAAGCCAATGCAGGAGTAGACAATCCGCTGACAAATGCAAAGGAAATTATGTGCGCGGGGCTTGTGCTGCCGAAAAAGGAGACTCCCATAATGGAGTACTTGTCGCCGGCAAGGAGCTTGGTGCCTCCAAGGACTATAATAATGCCCACGACTGACATCAGGTAGGTATATGTCAATTTGAATTTCAGGTAGCCGGAGGTGCCCACGGGGGTAACGGCAATTGTAGTTAGTGTGTGCTCATCTTTGTGCTCCAGCAATAGAAAGGTAGCCATGATTGCCAGGAAAAAGGGCCCGAAAGTCAGGATGATAATTATCAGCAGGAGCATCGTTATCTTGAGCATGGCTCCCTTCATGGGATCGATGGAATCAAAGATCATGGGGAAGACAAAGGCTGATAAAGCCAGGATGATCGCCGGGAAAGCAAGCATATATATGTTGATGGGATCGCGAATGATTGTTTTGGCCTCATATTTCAGCAATGACATATATTTGCGCATCTTATTACCCCCTTACCGCATTGTCTTTGAATTTCGGACAGACGACGAACCTGAACAGTATTCCGGCCAGTATCAGAAGGTACAGGCATCCGACGATGATCATACCTGGCTTATACTCTCCCGTCACAGCGGAAGTAATAAGATGATTTGCAGCATGGGAGGGTGAAATCATAATAAGCCACTCGTATTTAGCATCGAAAACCTTAAAGGCGAACAGAAGAGAAGGTATCATAAAGATAAACATATAAGCCATCAGCAGTCCCAGCATGGAATTGAAGTCCCTGCTGTTGAGGGAAAGCACAAAGCCGATGGCTGCATGGGCAGCACAGGAAATGACCACGAACAAAAGCAGCATGGCATAGTTGAGGGTGATTTTATGGATAATGTAAAGGGCCAGAGATGTGATTGCTGCCGATTCAATGGCGAGGACCATGGAAGCGACTGTCTTGGCTGTGATGATCTGCACTAAGGATACAGGCATGACCATCATGGTGCGGATAGTGCCGTCCTGCTTTTCCAGGTGGTGTGATGCGCCAAGAAGCAAAACGGACATAGCCGCAACGTCAACAAATATTACCAGCGAAGCCAGATCCCAGGCCTCCCTGGCGGAGACGGACAGGAACAGCCCGATCCACAGAACTGAAGTGGCCAGACTTACAGGAAGGATCTTGTATTTCAGCAGCCTTGTCAGTTCGCCCTTAATCAGTCTGATCAGCGTGTTCATTCAGCTTCACCCCTGTCACAGTAATGAAAATATCTTCCATCGTTGTTTCCCCGCTGTGGATTGTCTCGATGCCTGCGGTTTGCAGGAGATTATGGAATTCCTTGTTGAAGCCGATCCCATCGAGGGGGAAGACAGCGGTTTTAACAGCCTTATTGTCCCTGTACTCCACCCTTACTTCCCGCTTGCCGTATTTCAGCTTAAGGTCCCTCGGCGTTGAAATCTCCACCAGTTTGCCATCGACACAGAATGCTACTCTGTCGCAGAGATCCTCCACATCATTCATCAAATGGGTGGTAAGGAATACTGTGCCGCCCTGATTACGGAATTCTGCTATCATATCCTTTATGATCCGGGCATTGGCGGGATCGAGTCCATTTGTCACCTCGTCCAGAAATAAAACCTTCGGATCGTTGAGCATTGCTCTGACGAAGTTAAGACGCACCTTCATCCCCTTGGAATATTCGCCGACCTTCATGTCGCGGTATTCCCACAAGCCGACCCTTTCCATTAGTTTGCGGATATCAGTTGTGCTTTTGTAGAAGCCTGAGAAAAACTGCATGTTTTCAAGGGCTGTCAGCTTGGTGAAATGTACCGGCATTTCAAAGCCGACACCAACCTCTTCATAAAATGAATGATCCATGCCTCTGAGATCCCTGCCGAAGTATTCTATACTGCCTTTGTAGTCTTCAAGCAATTTCACGAGTATTTTCTGAGTAGTGGATTTCCCGGCCCCGGATGGGCCCAATAGGCCGAAGATCTCACCCCCGTATACATCGAAGGTTATACCTTTGATGGTATCTTCGGCAGAGGATGGATACCTGAAGTACAGATTCCTGACACTGAAAGCAGTTACCATAACCTTTCCCCTTTCATTTACTTGCTGAGAGATGCCGTTTATCCTGATGATCGTCGGCAACCGGATGCTTACGGGATATACCATACCGGATCACATCTATCACCTGGTTAGCTGTACCAAGCAGGTTTTCAGGATCTCCGGAAGAAATCAGCTTGTGGATGTTGGAAAACATTATTTCAATGATTTTGACTACAAATTCAGGAGAATAGATGCTGTCGATCTGTCCTGACTCCACTCCCTGATAAACCCATTCACTGAATGATTTGTAATAATCCACTCCAAATAAGCTGTACAATCGGCTGCGGAATCCATCGTCCTCCTCCATCAGCCTGTTGGAAAGATGGTGCATACGTTCATCGGACAGCATGAATTCTGTCGTTGCCTGCATGACTTTTTTGAGCATGCCAAAAAAATCACTGGTATCCAGGTTTTCCTGCATAAGGGGATAAAAGAAGGAGAGCTTCTTTTGAGCAATGATGTCTATAACGGCCAGATAAAGCCCGAATTTATCTCCGAAGTGGTGATAGAAGCTTCCTTTGCTCATGCCGGCTTTTTTGAGGATATCATTAAGGGATGTATCCTCAAATCTTCTCATGGCAAACTCGTCAATAGCTGCTTCTTTCAGGCCGGGGTAACGCAGCAATGGATTTCCTTCACCTATAAGAGTATGGTAGTTGAAATTACTTTTTTTCAATAAGAGCACCGCTTTCCATGAACTAGACCGGACGGTCTAAACCGCATGGTCTAATAATAACATGATTCGAATGACTCTGTCAACATCCTCGTCAGATTCGGCTAACCTGTTTCGATCAGCACAAAACTGGTATAATTGAATTATTGATGATTTATTGGTCTGAACGGCGAAATGGATAAAGGCTGGTCGGAGCAAAGCAAACAGGTACAAATACTGCCGGGCGGACTTGAAAATACGACCAATGATTCAGGAGGACATGGTGAAGTGATAGCAATAATCGTTGCATATGCAAAGAACCGTGTGATAGGAAACAAAGGGGTCATTCCCTGGAAAATAAAAGGCGAGCAGAAGCGCTTCAGGGAGCTTACAACAGGCCATGTTGTCGTAATGGGGCGCCGTACATATGAGGAAATAGGGAAGCCGCTGCCAAACAGGACTACTATCGTAGTTTCCGGCACAAAGAATTTTGATGCGGAAAACTGCTATACTGTAAAGTCTCTTGCAGAGGCCATCGAGCTTGCCGGTGACAGAGATGTCTATATTTCCGGCGGCACCAGGATATATGAGGAGGCATTGCCTCTGGCAGAGAGGATGTATATTACAGAGATCGATGCTGAAATTGAAGGCGATACAGTGTTTCCGTACTTTGATGAAGATGATTATGTAAAGGAAATCAATGAGCATTTCGATGGTGATATTCCTTATACTTATGTGACATATTACAGGAAAACGGAATCTGAATGAGTTTTGACAGTGAGGGATGCCTTCATACCATCTGCTCCTTTTTGAATTCGTACACTGTTTTGCCGGTGATTTTCTTGAACAGTTTGCTGAAATACTTGGGGTCGGAATAGCCGACCTTGACACTTACTTCGCTGATGGTGGCAGTCGGATCTGAAAGCAGCTTTTTCGCATTCTCTATCCTGACGATGGTCTTATAGTCGATGAAGCTCATCCCCGTTTGTTTCTTGAACAACTCGCTCAGATAGGCGGGGCTGAGATGCACATGCCTTGCCACCTGCTCAAGGCTTATGTCACCTGCGAAATTGCTCTCGATCACTCTTTTGGCGTTTTCGATAAGGTTCGTGCTGTCGACAGGGTTTTTGTCATGGTAAAAGTCATAAATGCGCTGGAGCAGTTCCTTTGAATAATTTACCAAATCAGTGAAGAAGCGCACCTCCCTGATCCTGTCATATGGATGGTGGCCTGAAACCACTGTTTCCTGGCGAATGAAGGGTAGTTGGATATCAAGCATGGTGATGACCGACTGTATGAACTGCCAGAAAAACTCCTTTACCAGGGCAGGTTTGTAGTTTGGAGCAGGCGCTGTATTCAATGAATCTGATACATTTTCGATGTATGAAATGGCAGTTTTGAGATTTGACAGCTTGATGTTGAGGATGATTTTGTTCAGTGTGTCCTGTTGCAGTGAAAGCTTCGGATCTTCTGACAGCATGTCCGGTGCATGTGATGCTGCAGTACCCGGACCTTTCCAGAATCTTGCGTCAAGAGCTTCAACAGCTTCAGGGAACAGGATTTGCAGCATACATGGGGAATATGTTTCGCTGCTGATGCCGCATGAAATACTGATACCGCGCCTTTTTTGCAGTATCCTGCTGCTGACGTCATAAGCTCTGCATAGTCTCTCCACTGCATTTTTCCCGCTGGCGATGGCGACGAGCAGAGACCTGTCATTCTCAAAAGGGAAAGCTGCGGCGTCGGCAAACCTTTTCATGGCTCTTCTTACTACTGTCCTGTAATAGTCGTATGCCTCCTGGTCTTCGCCGTTCTGCGTTCCTGTATCCGGTGAGATGACGCAGACCGTGAAGGTGTCGCCTGACAGATCTATCCCATATTTCTCCGCTTCGCTCCTTATATTTTCGACAGTCATGTTGTTCCGCGATATCAGTTTGTTCAGGAATGCTTCGTATATGACGGGCAGGACTTTTTCGTACTGCTTCTGCCTGGATTCTCTTTCGAGCTTTTGTCTTTCCTTTTCCCTGATTTCATTTTTTATCCTGTTGAGGACCTGGTTAAGTTCGTTCTCATCCACAGGTTTCAGGAGATAGTCCTTTACACCGTACCTCATCGCCGTTCTGGCATAATCGAAGTCGTTATAGCCGCTGATCACCACTATCTTTATCTCCGGCTGTGTGCGTGCCAGTTCGCTTATCAGTTCGAGGCCGTTCAGTCCGGGCATCATTATGTCAGTGATCAGTATGTCAGGCTCATGCTGCCGGCACAGCTCCAAAGTCTCGATGCCGTTTGATGCTTCGCTGGCCAGCACAAACTCCTGATCATCAAAGCGAATGATCGATTTTATGGCTGTTCTGACCCATTTTTCATCGTCTGCGATTATCAGCTTCAGCATATTTTCAACCCTCCAGGCTTTCAGTCACAGCAGGGAGTGTGATCTCCACTGTCGTACCCACGGCTGCTTCTCTGAATCTCAGGCCATACTGATTGCCAAAATAGAGCTTGATGCGGGCATTGACATTCATCACGCCTATACCGGTCCCTGAATGGCTTGCTGTGGCCGGATCCCCGCCTTTTATAACCGCCAGCGACCTGTTGAGCTCTTCGAGTTTCTTTGCGGGCATTCCCAGTCCGTCATCGGAGATCACTATCTTGATATTGCTGTTCAGTTGCAGTATCTCTATTTTGATCGTACCCTTGCCAAGCTTCATTTCAAGTCCGTGCTTGATGGAGTTTTCTATAAGGGGCTGCAGCGTGAGCTTCAAAATCTTATAATCCATAAATTCCGGAGGAATGCTGTACTGCAACTGGAATTTGTCCCCGAATCTGAAATTCTGTATGGAAATATAGTTTTCCAAATGCTGCAGCTCTTCCTTTACAGATACCAGTACGCGTTCACTGATGCTGTAGCGGAACAGGAGTGACAGCGATTTCGACATGGAGGCTATCTCCTGTATGCCGTGGTACAATGCCGCACCACGGATCGATTCAAGGGTGTTGTAAAGAAAGTGGGGATTTATCTGGTTCTGGAGCGAGTTCAACTCTGCTTCCTTTTGTCTCAATTTGATGCTGCTGATTTTATCTATCAGGTAATCGATGCCGGAAGGATCGCCTATGCCGGATCTTCTGTCCTGTGCCTGATGCATTGACATACTTGCGGCGCCTCCTGTGAAGTGGCTCTCATAATCGGACAGGACTGATGAAAGATCGTTTATCGGCTTCAACTGTCGGAGCAGTACTCCGAGGTAAATCAGGCTAATGAGACCGAATAGCGCAAGGCTTGTGATGAGCAGCGGACTGCGCAGCCAGAGCCGGCCTGTCACGCTCGATGCAGGCACAAGATCTATGAAGATCCAGTTGAATTCAGAATACTTCATGTATGCCATATAGTAATCGCTGTCATTATAGCGTATACGGCTGAAATCCTGCTGTTTGTCACTGATCCTGGCAAGGATCGCCTCGGATGCCTTTGCCGTGAGCATGCCCTCATCGCGGCTGTAAAGCACATATCCGTCCTTGTCCAGTATAAGTCTTTCGGCATTTCCAGGCTGCCTGTCAGATGCCGGATCCCGAACCGGGTCTCTCAGGAAATCTGTGAGCAGGCTGTGATTGAAGTCGAACAGGACTACAGCCCGGACATCACCATGGCTGATCGATTTTGCCGCGCTGAACACCAGGCGGCTCTCACCCTCGGCATAGAAACGCTGTACAGTGCCTAGCATCAGCACCTTCCCGCCATTGTCCAGTGCGTCAGTGAACCATCTCCGGGAAGACGGATCACTGATGACGGCCTTGTCTGCCTCCGGACCATAAGAAGCCCGTATGCCTTCGGGATCTGTCACATATATTGCCGACAGGGATTTCCACTGGGCGGGTGACAGGCAGCTGGCCGCCACAACTGCCAGCATATCTTCATTGCTTTCCTCATTTGGGGTCCTGAGCATTTGTATCAGTTGTTGCGCGCTTATGGAACTGACTGATGAATCTATCGCCAGTTCCAGTTCTCCAAGACAATATCCGATATAGTCATTCTCCTTGGATATCCTGGTGAGAGATGCTTCATATGAGGCCTGTACCATGAGTGAACGTGTGTGCATGTATATGACAAGAGATACTGCTATCGAGGGAAGCATCACCATAAGTACAAAATAAAGAGTGATGCGTGATTTCAGTCTCATATACAGCCGGCTGATGCCGGGCGCTTTACGGGATGTTTTGCTGTAGCGGGAAGGAAAAGGATTCATTCGAAGCACCTCATTACCAATATTTTATTAAAAGGAATAATGAAAAGCAAACAAAATACGTTTTCATAAAAAAAAACACCATCATCCTGAAATAATCAACTACCTTATAGTCAGAACAAATGCTAAAATTAAATGAAAGGCATTTTCGATCACTTATACGAGAGGTGTTGTCATTGTATCGTACCAAAAATTACCGTACCGGAAAGATCCTGTCAAAGAGCATTTGCATCGTCTTAATTTCATTATTACTGTCAACTGCGCTTGCAGGCTGTTATTTCTTCCCGAAGGAGGAGGAAGTGCTGGCGCCGCCGATAAAACTGCCCGAGAAGATTACCTATGATACACTGGAGGTCACAAGAGGAACCATTGAAAATGTAATAAGAGTCAATGGCAATTTCGTATCCATCAACCAAAAGGACCTTTATTATGTCAAATCGGACAGGCTGAAGGAAATATATATAACTCCCGGGCAGGAGGTCAAAAAAGGCGAACTTCTTGCAGAGCTTGAGAACGATTCCCTGTTGAATGAAATACAACTGCAGGAGATCGCGTTGAAAAGGTCGCAGATCGTATACGAAGATGCCAAAGCCAATTACGAAATAGTGGGCGGGAGCAGGACATCACTGGATCTGGCGGAGCTGGATCTGGAGGCGAACCGGATAAGACTGGAAAGGCTCAAAACTGAGCTTGAGAAGTGCAAGCTGGTATCACCCATCGACGGTACGGTGGTGTATGTGGCAAATGTCAGGCAGGGAGATTATGTGAATGCCTATCAGACCATCGTGAGAGTCGCAGACCCCTCGCAGCTGCAGCTCAGGTACTCGGGAGACAGGGTGACGGTCTTCAGGCTCGGTATGGATGTCGTTGTCGAGATCAACAACAAGCAATATGAGGCTGAAATCGTTATGACCCCTGCGGAGGCACCCGACGACGCGGACGAAGAGACGAGAAAATCCGTGCTGATCGACGTCCATGAGCTGCCCGAGGGGATAAGGCTGGGCCAGTTAGCATCTATTATNNTTATTCCCAAGCTGCTGGTGAATTCATTTGCAAACAGGAAATTTGTCAATGTGCTCAAGGACGATATAAGGGAAGAACGGGACATAGAAATCGGAATACAAACCAATACAGAAGTGGAAGTAGTTAAAGGCCTTCAGGAAGGAGAGCTTTTGATAATGAGATAGGCTGCGGTGTCTGAGGCCGTGTGCAGCTAAAATAACGGAATGGAGGGCAAGATTTGCTGAAGATAGTGCTCAGAAGGATGTTCAGCAATCCCTGGCTGATCATATGCCTGCTTTTGGGATCCATCATGGCCACAGCCCTGGTCAGTTGTATCCCTATCTATACAGATGGCATCCTGCAGAGGATGCTGACCAAGGATATGGAAAATTACCAGTTGGAAACCGGGAATTTTCCCGGACAATATATGGTCAGAGCAACCTTCAACTATTACAATGAACCGGAGGAAAGGATAAGCAATCAGCGCTATTTCGACAGGGAGATCATGACCAAAAGGATACATGAGTTTGGTCTGCCGATAATCAGCGCGTCACACCATGTGGTAATGGGCAGCCTGAACTTTCCCCTCGTACCTGCCGACAAGTACGATCACAGGTCCGAGATGGTTTTCGCACGGCTGGGAGCTCTTTCGGATCTTGAAAACCATATAACCATCACGAAGGGAAGGATGTATTCGGATCAGATCACTGACGGTGTCATTGAGGTCATAGTTTCACAGCAGGCAATGGTAATACAGGATCTGCTGCTTGATAATGTATATACTCTTCTCGATCCGACAAAAGATTACAAGGAAGTGTGCAAGGTCAGGGTCGTCGGGATTTTTGAGATGAAGGACCCCGGAGATGTTTACTGGCTCCATGGTTTTTCAAAGCACAACAAGGAATTCATGATGGATTACAAATTATTCAATGATGAATTCATCCGCCCGAGAAACGCGCCGATCACGGAAGCGGAGTGGAACTGTGCATACGACTATCATGCAATAACCCTGCAGAACCTGGCTCACATAACAAAAACATATGAAGAGCATGAAATGTGGTATTCGAAATATAAGGTCAACATCGAATTCAATATGCCGATAAACAGGATATTGGCGAGGTACAATGAAAGAGCCATACAGCTGCAGAATATGTTGTGGGTCCTCACAGTGCCTGTTCTGATAATGCTGACCTTTTACATATTCATGGTGTCGCAGCTTATAATCGATCATGATCAAAATGAAATAGCAGTATTCAAAAGCAGAGGTGCAGGAAAAAGCCAGATATTCCTGAGCTATCTTTTGGAAAGCTCTATCATCGCCGGTTTGGCCTTCCTGACAGGACCTTTCCTGGGGATGTTCATATGCAGATTCCTGGGCTCATCCAACGGTTTTCTGGAATTCGTGCAAAGGACAGCACTGCCTGTCCGGCTGAGCCCGAAGGTATACCTGTATTCGCTGTGTGCTGTCCTCTTTCTGATCATAACCATGCTGGCACCTGTAATCTCAGTATCACGAAAGACCATTGTCAGCCACAAGCAGGAAAAGGCACGGTCAAAAAAGGCACCGGTATGGAAGAAGATGGGCCTGGATATAATACTGCTTGCGGTCGCAGGATACGGTATCTACAGGTACCGGCAGCAGCAGGAGGTGCTGGAGACCACGGGAGTTTCGGCCAATGAACTCCAGATAGATCCATTGCTGTTTCTGACATCGACCGTTTTCATACTTGGGGCAGGACTGCTATTCATCAGACTTTATCCATACCTGATAAGAGCGATCTACTGGATCGGCAGGAAGTCATGGACTCCTGTCCCGTATATATCGCTGATACAGGTCGGAAGATCCAGGGGCCAGGAGCAGTTCCTGATGCTTTTCATGATACTTGCCATTTCCATCGGGCTTTTCAATGCCAACACGGCAAGGACCATCAACAAAAACATGGAGGACAAGATACGTTATTCCATCGGAGCTGATGTGCGGCTCCAGGCAGTATGGAAAACGAATCAGAGGACGACGCCGCCCGGACAGCAGCCGCCTATGGCGGAAACACAGTCACAGGAGCCATTGCGTTATTTTGAGCCGAACTTCAATGATTATGCCAACCTGTCCGGGGCAGAACTGGTTACAAAGGTTCTCAATGTAGAAGACGGCACGATGCAGACTACCATGGGCTGGGCAAATGGCATCAATATCATGGGCATAATCCCTGACCAATTTGCGAAGGTGGCCTGGTTCAGACCGGATTTGCTGCCGCACCACTGGTATGAGTATCTGAACCTGATGTCAGAAGCGCCCACTGCATTTCTCGTTTCATCCAACCTGAAGGAAAAATACAGGTTGGAGGCAGGCGACACCGTATATATCACATGGGGCGATCAAAGTTATCTGGAAGGAACCATATTTGCCTTTGTAGACTATTGGCCGTCCTTCAATCCCAGGGCTTCCAAAAGAGTGATGGACGAGCCCGGACTCGTGGTGGCCAACCTGTCATATATACAGAACAAAATGGCACTGCAGCCGTATGAAGTCTGGATCAAAAAAGCTGATGGTGTTTCAGACAAGCAGATAAATGACGACATCATCAATAAGGATCTGGAGTTGTTATTCATAGACTACACGGATCAGGAACTTGTGAAGATGAAAAACGATGCCCTGCTGCAAGGTATGAACGGCATGCTCACGCTGGGGTTCATAGCATCGATGCTCATAAGCCTGCTGGGATTCCTGATCTACTGGATCATATCGATCCAGAACAGGACGCTGCAGTTTGGCATATTGCGGGCCATGGGCATGTCGCTGGCGAAGGTGATAGGGATGCTGGCCTGCGAGCAGCTGCTCGTGTCCGGAGCTGCCATAGTACTGGGAGTTATCGTGGGGGGCATGACAGGGGATATGTTCATTCCCCTGCTCCAGATAATGTACAGCGCAGCGGATCAGGTGCCTCCGTTCAGAATAATGGCATACGGAGAGGACTATATCAAGGTGTACATCGTTATCGGCATAATGATCACGCTGGGATTCATGACCCTGTGGAGGATAATCTCGAAAATCAGGATAGACCAGGCGGTCAAGCTTGGCGAAGACTGACGGCACCGCAGCCGGGAAGTGTCCAATAAAGCAACTATCGGAGGTCGGATAATGAGTTGGATCATCAAAACCGAAAACCTGTCAAGGGATTTCAAATCGGGGAATACGATAGTCCACGCCTTGAAAAGCGTTTCGATAGAGATAAAGAAGGGGAAGCTGACCATACTGAGAGGGCGGTCGGGTTCAGGCAAGACTACACTCATCAATCTGCTGGGAGCACTTGACAAGCCTAATTCAGGAACAGTGGTCTTTAACGGCATTGACATAACGCGCGCAGGCGAAAGGGTCAAAAATGAGCTGAGACGGAAGCATATGGGATTCGTGTTCCAGTCAGTAGCCCTTATTTCAATGATGTCAGCATATGAGAATGTGGAATTCGGACTGAGGATCGCCGGAGCCGGAGCGAAGGGGAGGAGCGAGAGAGCCAGGCAATGCCTTTCCCTCGTAGGCCTGGGCAAAAGGATGGATCACAGGCCACATGAGCTTTCTGGCGGTGAGCAGCAGAGAGTGGCTATTGCCAGGGCCATAGCACACAGGCCGGACGTTGTGTTTGCCGATGAGCCTACGGCTGAGCTTGACACCCAAATGGGTCTTCAGGTGGTGAAACTGTTCAGGAACCTTGTCGAACTGGAGGGCCTGACTGTAGTAATGACTACCCACGACCCCAGCATGATCGAGATCGCAGACCATGTACTGACTCTGGAGGATGGTGAGATCATAGATGCAAGATGAACGTATCAATATCGATATGCCCGACGAAGCGACCGGCGTGCCTGAAGCCGGCGGTCAGACAGAGCGGCCCAGGATGATCGAATGCGAAAACCTTGTCAAGATCTACAAGACCAAGGATCTTGAAGTCGTAGCGCTGCAGGGCCTCGATCTGGTGGTGGAGAAGGGCGAGCTGATGGCCATAATCGGAAACAGCGGCAGCGGCAAGTCCACACTGCTGAATATGCTGGGAGGGCTGGACAGACCCTCAGCAGGCAAATTATTCGTTGACGGACAGGATCTGCTGAAATTCAATGAACAGCAGCTGATCAAATACAAACGGGAAACGGTGGGCTTCATTTGGCAGAACAATGCCAGAAACCTCATACCATATCTCACTGCCCAGGAAAACGTGGAAATGCCGATGCGTCTTACAGGCAAAAAGAACAGACGAAGCCGTGCATTACAGCTTCTGGACCTGGTAGGACTGCTGAACAGACGGAATAATAAGCTAAGCCAGCTGTCAGGGGGCGAGCAGCAGAGAGTCGCCATAGCCATAGCACTGGCAAATGATCCGAAACTGCTGCTGGCAGACGAACCCACAGGATCTGTGGACAGCCGGACCGCAGCCACGATACTCGACGTTTTTCGCGAACTGAATAAAGCGCTTGGTGTGACGGTGGTGATAGTCACTCATGACAGGCAGATATCACGCAAGGTGGACAGAGTCGTGGCCATCCGGGACGGGCGGACCAGCAGTGAATTCATAAGAAGAAGATCCTATGCTGAAGAGCTTGCAGCAATGGGCGAGGGCGTTTTCGGCGATCAATCTGAAACTCATGATGAACTGGTCGTTCTGGACAGAGCCGGCAGGCTGCAGATACCGGCAGAGTTTTTGCAGACCCTGGGTCTGAAGGGCAAAAACAAGGTTAAGGTGGAACTGGACGGCAACAAGGTAGTAGTTTATTCTCCGGAGGAATAAAACGGGGTCGGACTTGAAATCTTACCTTTCGGTATCCAGGTTCAAAACGAAAGTGGAATTTCAAGACTGACCCCGAAGATCATGCCACCGAAGATTAAAGGCCGAAGTATACCTCTACGGCTATTTTGAAGCCTTCAGCGAAACCTAAGGGCACTTTGAATGCTTTTTTGACTTTTTTGTAATCTCTATAGGCTTTTTGATCTTCCAGCACTTTATCTTTCACTTTGCTTTTTAAATAGCCGGATGCACCTTTTTCAGCCAATGATATCACTTCTTCCAGCATCCTCAGCACATCAGCGCACGTCAGAGCCGCATTTGTCTTTATGTCGCCGTAGTTATCCAGCGAAAGGGAGTAGGCGGCTATGGACCAGGAGGCACAGTTCATCCCGACGAAGTACCCGACGAAGGTCTGATTGAACTTGTTGCCGGTGATACCCAGTATATAAGAGGCTGCGCCGGAGCGTTCGCCGGTGTCGAATACGGATATTGCCTCATAGGTCTCTGCATCGATCTCCAGCCATGCCCAGCGCTGCTTGCCCGCTATGATACCCGGCTCTTCAGGCACCAGGAATATTGTGCTGTTGTATGAGTCTATCGAGTTCTGCAGGCGTTCAAGCAATACAGCCGGATACTTTCCTTGCATCATTGACAGTGCCTCGGTGCGGGATTCTTCACTGTCGTCTATCAGTATGAAGCCGGCTTCGCCCGGGAGAGCCTGCCATATGTCAAGGAAGCTTACACCATCGCCGCCGGGCAGGGCTTCGCCTTCAAGAACTGAGGCATAAATCCCGCTGAACAGGTTGTATGCATGGATTTTATCTTCTTCGCCGCTCAGGACCTGGTTCTGATGGCGCATCAGATCGAAGCTGGCGACTGCATTGGTGCCGTCTGATTTACAGGTGATCATGACGGCCATGGGTTCACTTACCCTGCCCATTACAAGTCCCAGTTGTTTCGCTGTTTCATTATCATAAGCGGTTCTTGCAGCAATATAGCGATAAAGGGCATTGCGCGTGAACCATCTGACCTTTGACGCATTGCTGGCATCTGCAAGTGCCTGGGTACCTGAACCGCCTGAAGAAGCAGCGATGACCCTGCTTTCCTGCATCAGGATGTTGACTGTATTCTCACCCATCTCAGGCAGGCCGAATCCAAGGGTGTGGCATATATCTGTCAGCTTCTGACCGCTTTCCAGGATGGTCGTATGGACAGATGCGCCGCTACTGGCATCGGTGACATACAATGACACAGTGACCGACTTTATCCTGTCGAGTCCGGTATCGATAGCGTCGCTGCCCTGCAGCAGGCCGTCTGTGGTGCTGACCACAGCCGTTATCAGATCGCCGCCGTTTTCAGATTTTGCCGCTATATTATAGCCTATATCGATAGGACTGAGGCTAAGAGATGGTATAGACAGCTCTTCACTGAGCAGCTCGATTTCTTTCGTAACAGTTACGGAAGTACCCGCGTCCTCCGACGATCCGCCGAGCGCCTCCGAGAACGCGTCGAATAAACCGGACTGTCCGGAGCCTTCGGATTCCGGAGGACCTTCTACTGTGGCGGTTATCGTCATTCTCACAGTCGTCTTTTTCGGTTCGGATCCTTCTGTTGATGGCAGCCAGATCAGGCCGGACAGTTCAGTTGCATCTCTCATGAAGGGCACTACGAATATGTGGGATCCTCCGCTTTCATCTGTAAAGGCCAAAGCAGGGAGATGATCCGGGACTCTGTCGACACCGCTGAGATGCATCAGTGCTTCCTTGCCTTTGTTAAGCAGTTTAACCTGCCGGAATTGACTTTCGATACCAAGCCTGGCAAGCATGTGCTCCGCAAGGTAGAACATGTCATTTTCTGTGCCCCAGCCCTGCGCAAGAACCGCCTCTGGTGCATAAAAGCTGTTCTGATGACTTCCGGAGGGCAGCCAGCGTATGGCGTACATAACGTGGAAGAAATCCTGCACCGATGTCAGTGAATCCAGTACCTTGCTGCCGAAAACCGATGCAGCCGGTGCAGGAATGTCAGTACCTTCCGGTTTGGCCGATGACAGGCTTAAGGTTTTGGCCCGGGGTTCTGCTGCTGGCTTTGAAGCCTCATATCTTGCAATAGCTTTGCTTACCGCTTCATCCAGTTCATCTTCAAAATCCGTGTCGACTTTGACCAGGTGCTTCATAGCCAGCAGTTCAGGATAAGGATAGCGGTCTGCGCTGATTTTCACTGCCATATCCGGGAAGTAGGGAGAACGCAGCACATACCTGCCAGACGTATCGGAACTGACGGAGAATTCCATGATGCCGCGCCTGGTCTGACCGTCGAGGACAGCCCATCCGCCGTCGATCCCGTACAGGTATTCGGATGTGCGGCTGTATGGCTCGATGTACCTGCGGTCATCCGATGCATTTTTATCCTCGATCGCCAATATGCTGTCCAGACCTGTCGTACCAAAACCGTCCTTTTTGTCGCTGACCGTCACATCAAGAATGACATAGCTGTTGCTGAAAGGACTGCGGGCCAATGAGTTTATTGTAAGGTCAAAATACTCATGGGAAAATTTCAGGCCCATCGATGATGTTTTGGCAGGCGAGCCGGATGTCACCGGGATATCGAGACTGCCGTCACTGATGTCCCCGATGAGCCTTGAAGACACTCCTGAAAGTGCTTCGGGGATCTCAAACGGCATGTGGAACCTGTTTGACGCTCCGGGAGCCAGCATAGTCTTTCCGGTAAACCCAAGAGGGATGTTGTATACGATATTGTTCATTTTGGCCATGAGCGGTCCTTCCGTGGTATCCACAGCGTAGTAGAAGCGTTCCATGGGGTCCAGGTCCAAAAGCGCCTGTACATTGCTGTCGAATTTGACCTGTATTGTCCTCAGCACCGTGTACTGCTTGTATTCCGGACTATCGGGCGCCATGTAGGGATCACGCCTGAATGTGCCGTATTCGGTCTGGTCAGATATTCCTGCAGCACTCATGGAAAAGGCATCTGTTATCCTGGCCGGCTGGGTTTTCGGCAGCTCGGCTATTTCCGTGAGCTGGTCGCTGACCGTGCCTGCCAGCGGCATGTGTATATGTCCGTATACCGTGTCATAATAGTGCAAAGAGAGCTGCGTGATCCTCTCCGGTTTGTCGGCATAAAACACCAGGACGCCTGATTTTTTGTCTCCCTTTTCAATGGTCACTGATTCGTTGCCCGGGGTCGAAAGCGGCTCGGAAGCCAGCCATGTGGCTTTTGACGCCGGTACCGGCGAACCGTTGTTCACGCTCAGGTAAAAGTGCTGCATTATTGAGGGGATAATGTATGCTTCCATCTGTGTTGCGGTGCCTTTTGGAAAATCGATCTCCATATTGAGCGCAATAAACTGTTTCTCGTCGTCCGCCCCGACGCCTGCAAGGACATCGAAGGTGTACGCATCCTTTACCGCCATCCTGATGAGTTGGTTTTTGCCAGATTTGCCGTATGATGTGCTGCCGGTCATTGTCGATGGAGCAGCCGCGTCAGCGGACTGCCCTGCGGTTCCTTCCCGGCCTTCTTCATAATCGACATGGGATGTGATAGCCAGCGCCCCGCTGTTGGGCCGGGTTCCGCCGGTGACAAGCCGGGCGGTCTCCCTGTCGTACAGAGGGATCATTTTACCGCCGGTGGTGATTATCGGAGTTCTCGGCTCCAGGGCTGTGCCCGGCTTTGTCCTTGTGGTGAACCCGGCCAGGCTTTTGGTAGCATAATAGTCCATTATGGATCCATCCTCTGTCCGTGCCCTGATGCCGATAGAGAACGGAATCATTTCTTCCTGGTTGAGCGGTACTGTGACCTTTTTCTCAAGCTCATTCAGTTTTGCCGTGACTTCGTTGATATCCTGTGTGATTATATAATCGCCGCCGGTCATCTCTGCTGCGTATTTGAACGAGTCTTCAGCATAGTGAGCATCTGCTACGCCTACGAAAAGGCAGCGTATCCCTTCATCTTTCAGTTCCTTGAGCGCGAAATCAGCACTTCCGCCTCCTCGATGGTCGACATCCTGCATGGCAGAATCTGTCACGAATATGAAGACCTTTTTATTTGTGGGAAGCGGACTGAGCTGTTTTGCAGCCGCCTCCAGCGCCCTGATGACATCGGTGCCGCTCCCGGTATCGCCGGCCTCTGACGCAGCCTGCATCAGGACAGCCTTCTGGTCTGTCGTCATATGCATCATATCGACGCTGTCGCCGAACTTTGAAAACTGGATCAGTGAACCTTCAGGCAATGCGGCGAAGAATTC
>CZCB01007103.1_pt1 | contig 17638 bp, 18 predicted proteins | sample 591991 | NCBI WGS metagenome assembly CZCB01 (sample SAMEA3556809, study PRJEB10932) | anaerobic digester metagenome | reverse complement strand
GGAGGCTTATAAATGAAGATATTTGATTTAATGGAGAAATACGGTCATGAACAGGTAATTTTTTGCTATGACAGCACTTCAGGATTGAAGGCCATAATTGGGATTCACGACACTACGTTAGGGCCTGCCCTCGGAGGCACCAGGATATGGGACTATGATACGGAAGAAGAGGCATTGATTGATGTATTAAGACTATCCAGGGGTATGACTTATAAGAATGCTGTGGCGGGGTTGAATCTTGGCGGGGGCAAAACCGTCATAATGGGTAATCCCGAAAAGATAAAAAGCGAAGAGTTATTCAGGGCGTTTGGTAGGTATATAGAGGGGTTGGGCGGCCGTTATATAACCGGCGAAGATATGAACGCTACCACTAAAGATATGGGGTTAATTAACCAAGAGACGGATCATGTTGTGGGTTTGGAAGGGAAAAGCGGCAATCCGTCGCCGGTTACTGCATTCGGAGTATTCAAAGGGATACAGGCAGCGGCCGAGGAAGCCTTCGGAACCACTGACCTGACAGGTAAGACCGTTGCAGTCCAGGGGGTCGGAGCAGTCGGTTATCATGTATGCAAACATTTGCACGAAGCGGGAGCAAAACTAATTGTAACAGACATTAAAAAGGCAAATATAGACAGGGCTGTTCAGGATTTTGGGGCTGTAGGTGTTGCGCCTGAAGAGATATACGGAGTGGAATGCGATATTTTCTCACCCTGCGCAATGGGTGCAGTAATAAATGATTTTACCATAAAGCAGCTAAAATGCAAAGTCATAGCAGGTTCTGCCAATAATCAGCTTGCGGAGGACAAACACGGAGATATGTTGGAAGAAAAGGGTATTGTATACGCCCCCGACTTTGTGATTAATGGAGCCGGCGTTATGAACGTATATGAGGAAATGAAGGGTTATAACGTTGAGAGGGCTATGTCCAGGGCCGCAACGGTATATGACAATGTCAGGAAGGTTTTTGAAATAGCAAAACGGGACGGCATACCGGCTTATAAGGCAGCGGACAGGATGGCTGAAGAAAGAATTGAAAAGATTTGGAGGATAACCAAAATACTAAACAATAGATAGGCCACAGGATAAATTCAGCTTTACAATCCAGAAAGATGGGAAGACTGACCCAACTATTAAGATATATGGGGGGGGAGGATGTGAGAAGAAGTTATAGGTTGTTAATAATAAATCCAGGTTCCACTTCTACAAAAATTGCTCTGTATGATAATGAAAAACCAATTTTCAATGACGTAGTAAGGCATTCATCCCAAGAAATCTCATCCTATAAAAATATTATGGACCAGCTTTCTTTTAGAAAAGAATTAATACTAAAGGCTCTTGATGATAAGGGGTTTAATAATACAAAGCTGTCAGCAATAGTTGGAAGGGGAGGTTTATTAAAACCGCTCCAAGGTGGGACATATAGAGTAAATGAAGTAATGATTGAAGATTTGACTAAAGCTGAAAGAGGACAGCACGCCAGCAACCTGGGAGGCATCCTAGCGTATTCCATTGCGAAACAAGTAAATATTCCGGCCTACATTGTTGACCCCCCGGTGGTTGATGAGGTGGAAGAAATCGCAAAAATCACCGGTCTGGAAGGCATTGAAAAACAAATTTTCTTTCATGCCCTGAATCAAAAAGCAATAGCACGTAAAACTGCGAAGGAAATAGGCAAGCCATACGAGGAAGCAAAGCTCATTGTTGCACATATAGGGGGAGGCATTTCTGTCGGGGTCCACAGTAATGGAAGGGTTATTGATGTTAATAATGCCTTGGACGGAGACGGACCATTCTCACCTGAAAGAACGGGGTCCTTGCCTGTAGGTCAATTGATTGACCTTTGTTTTTCCGGCCGTTATACACTGCAGGAGCTTAAAAAAATGATAGTTGGAAAGGGAGGCCTTGTTTCCTATTTAGGTACGAACGATTGCAGCAAGGTTTCCGAGATGATAGCCCATGGCGATGAAAGGGCGGAGCTTATATATAAAGCAATGGCTTACCAGGTGGCAAAAGAAATAGGTGCTGCAGCGGCGGTGTTAAGGGGAGAAGTTGATGCTATTGCCATAACCGGGGGAGTAGCTTATGACGTTCAATTTGTGAATTGGATTAAAGCACATGTAGAATTTTTGGGACCGGTTTCAGTATACCCCGGTGAAGACGAAATGCTGGCATTGGCAGAGGGCGGATTGAGAGTGTTAAGGGGAGAGGAAGAAGCCCTGGATTACGGCAAGGGCAATCGCTGAGTATGACTGAGTACACAATAAGGCATAAAGACGAAATTTCAGGAGGGATGCTTAATGGCGAAGGCTAAGGGCAGAGTAACGATTGATGGAGACCGATGTAAAGGGTGCGAACTATGCACCCGGGTTTGCCCGGTTCAGATAGTGGTAATGGACAGCAAGAGAATTAACATGAAAGGGTTTCATCCAGCCATGGTGACAGATATGGACAAGTGTATCGGATGTGCAAATTGCGCCACCATGTGTCCGGACACCGTTATTAAAGTTGAACGGGAATTTAATTAGGAAAGGAGACAAACGGTGTGACTAAAGTTTTCATGAAAGGAAATGAGGCGATAGGAGCCGCGGCTATAAAGGCAGGTTGTAAGTTTTTCTTCGGTTATCCTATTACTCCGCAGAATGAACTGCCTGAATACATGTCAAGGGAACTGCCAAAGGTGGGGGGCGTGTTCCTGCAAGCAGAAAGTGAAGTGGCAGCGATTAATATGGTCTATGGAGCCTCAGGAGCCGGAGCACGGGTAATGACTTCCTCTTCCAGCCCGGGGATTAGTCTGAAAATGGAGGGGATTTCGTATATTGCAGGCGCTGAACTGCCATGTCTGATTGTAAACATCGTTAGAGGAGGGCCTGGATTAGGCGGAATCCAGCCCGCCCAATCGGACTATTTCCAAGCAACAAAAGGGGGAGGACACGGAGACTATCGTTTGGTGGTATTGGCCCCTAATTCCATCCAGGAAATGTGCGATTTGGTAATGGAGGGGTTTGATATAGCAGACCAGTATCGTAACCCTGTTATGGTTTTAGGGGATGGAATGCTGGGGCAGATGATGGAGGCAGTGGAGTTTAAGGAGCCAAAAAAACGCAAGCTGCCGCCTAAGGATTGGGCAACAACCGGCATTAAAAGTGAAAGTGGGGAGAAAAGGCTGATTAATTCGCTGTTCATTCAGCCGGAGGACCTTGAAAACCACAATTTAAAGCTGCAAATGAAATATGAGGAAATAAAGAAGAATGAAACAAAATATGAGAGCTTAGATGTGGATGATGCAGAAATAATTCTGACAGCCTACGGAACCACTTCAAGGATAGTAAATAGTGCCATAAGGGCGTTAAAAAAGGAAGGGATAAAGGCTGGAATGATTAGGCCCATTACACTCTGGCCCTTCCCGTATGAAGCTTATGAAAAAGCTGCGGATTCGGCCAAAGCATTTTTAACGGTTGAAATGAGCCTGGGGCAGATGGTTGAGGATGTCAGGCTGGGCGTAAATGGTAAGAAACCGGTTTATTTCTATGGAAGAACAGGCGGAATGCTCCCTGACCCGGTAGAAATCGTAGAAAAAGTCAAAGAAATATTGGGGGGTGCAGTATGATGAAAACGGTATTCGATAGAACAAAGGGGCTTACCTCCGCAACAATGCACTACTGTCCCGGGTGCACCCATGGTATAGTGCATAGATTGGTTGCAGAGGTATTGGAAGAGCTGGACGTGTTGGACAGGTCTATTATGGTTGCACCTGTCGGATGCTCAACTTTTATTTATGACTATCTTAATTGTGATGCTCAGCAAGCAGCCCATGGAAGGGCACCGGCGGTTGCCACCGGCATAAAGAGAGTCCGGCCTGAAAGTGTAGTGTTTACATATCAAGGAGACGGCGACCTGGCTTCCATTGGCACCGCTGAGATTGTTCATGCAGCAATGAGAGGAGAACGAATAACAGTCATATTCGTTAATAATGCCATCTATGGAATGACCGGAGGTCAAATGGCTCCTACCACACTGGCAGGACAAAAAGCGTCTACCGCACCCTTGGGCAGAGATAAGTCACATCATGGAATGCCCATAAGGATATCGGAAATGCTGGCCACATTGGATAGTGCGCGTTTTATTGAAAGGGTGTCCGTTCACGATCCTGCCCATATCCGGAAAGCAAAGTCTGCCATAAAAAAAGCCTTTGAGAACCAAATATCGGGAGACGGGTTTTCAATGGTGGAAGTATTATCCACGTGCCCTACAAACTGGAGGATGACACCGGTAGAGGCGCTTGGGTGGTTGAAGGACAACATGATACCATACTATCCTCTGGGCAATATTCGAAACCCTAAGGAGGTGGGCTAAATGTCTGAACAACGAATAATAATTGCAGGCTTCGGCGGTCAGGGAATTTTGTCCATGGGCCAAATTCTTGCCTACGCCGGATTGCTTGAAGGGAAAACTGTATCATGGCTGCCGTCCTATGGGCCGGAAATGAGGGGAGGAACAGCTAACTGCAGCGTGATTATATCTGAAGAGTTTGTGGGTTCACCAGTAGTAACAGAAGCTGATACTGCAATCATTATGAATTTACCATCGTTGGTTAAATACGAGAAAAACGTGGTAAATGGCGGGAATCTTCTGATAAACAGTTCACTGATTAGTGAAAAAACGTCCAGAAGGGAGGTAAAAGCCTATGAAATAGCAGCTAATGATATAGCCAACGAGCTTGGGAACGCAAAGGTGGCTAATATGGTCATGCTGGGTGCTTACATTGAATTGACCAGGATTGTTTCCAAGGAGTCAATTATCCAGTCACTGGAGAAAGTACTCGGTTCATCCAAGAAGAATTTGATACATATTAACGAGGAAGCATTAGAGCGCGGGGCCGGGGCTGTAAGGAACCATTAATAAAAAAGGAGGTTACAGTAATGCAAAAAGAGACTCAAACAGCTAGTCGAGAGCAATTTGGTACAAAGATAGGTTTTATTTTTGCAGCGGCTGGGTCGGCAATTGGTCTGGGGAATATATGGAAATTCCCTTACCTTGCAGGGGCCAACGGAGGGGGAGCATTTGTACTGGTTTATTTGATCTGTGTTGTACTTATAGGGTTTGGTTTAATGTTAATGGAAATGGCTCTGGGCAGGAATACTCAGCTAGCAACAATGGGCGCCTATAGAAAGCTGGATAAGAGGTTTACTTTCATTGGCGTAATCGGGGTAACGGCGGCATTTTTAATAGTGGGGTATTATCCTGTAGTCGGAGGATGGTCGGTAGCGTATTTCTTCAAAACACTGATTGGAGAATTGTCCATTTCAGATCCTGAAAGCCTGGGAGGAATATTCGGTGCTCTTGTATCAGGAACCTGGTCTCCCATCTTTTGGACGGTAGTCTATATGGCATTAAATGTAATTGTCGTTATAGGAGGCATCCAGAGTGGAATTGAGAAAGCATCTAAAGTAATGATGCCTGCATTGTTTGCATTGTTAATTATTTTGTCTGTCCGTTCAATAACTCTACCAGGTGCCGGGGAAGGACTAAAATTCCTGTTTGCACCGGATTGGTCAAAACTTAATGGACAAGTCATGTTGGCTGCCATGGGACAAGCATTTTTCTCTTTAAGTCTTGGTATGGGCTGCATGATAACCTATGCGAGTTACTTAAGCAAGCAAGAGAATCTTGTTTCAAATTCTGTAACTGTACCTGCATTGGATACACTTGTCGCAATTTTGTCCGGGGTAGTGATTATTCCTGCAGCCGTATCGTTCGGTTTTGAAGTGTCCCAAGGACCTGGGCTTGTATTTGTTACTGTTCCGGCAATTTTTGCCACAATGGGACCGGTAATAGGTAGAATATTTGGCTTACTATTCTTCCTTCTGGTAGCATTAGCTGCCTTAACCTCTTCTATTTCACTGTTGGAGGTTGTTGTTTCATTTTTTATCGATGAATTGGGATATTCAAGGAAAAAAGCTGTGGCTGTTTCCAGCACAATAGGAGTAATTATGTGCATCGCAGCATCACTGTCTTTGGGAGCATGGTCCGGCATTACCCTATTTGGAAAGGGTATTTTTGATTTCTTTGACTACGTGGCGTCTTATATCTGTTTACCCTTAGGCGGTATGTTTGTCTCGATATTTGTGGGCTGGTTCTGGGGTAAGAAGAATGCTTATGATGAAGTAACAAACCAGGGAACCATTAAGTTTGCGCTGTTCGATGTTTGGTTCTTCTTATGCAAATGGGTTATTCCGGTTATTATATTCTTGGTTTTCCTGTCCGGAGTCGGTATTATTTAGCTGCAGTATAGTTCACTCGCACTACTGCGCAGCGGCAGGTGGAACATTTCTCACTGCAAGTTCCTTCAGCCTGCTGCTGCGCAATCGGTTTTGTAAAGGGGGATTATTATGAATTCATTATTAGTAATTCTCATAAGTATTGTCTGCTTCATTATTGCCTATGTGTTCTATGGTGCATGGCTGGCCAAACAGTGGGGAATTGATCCGAGCAGAAAAACCCCCGCCCACACAAGGCGTGACGGTATGGACTACGTCCCAACCAAGGCTCCGGTACTTTTGGGTCACCATTTTGCATCCATAGCAGGTGCAGGCCCGATTACCGGACCGATAGCCGCAGCCATATTCGGGTGGGTACCCGTTCTGCTTTGGGTAATAGTTGGATGTATCTTCTTCGGAGGTGTACAGGACTTTGGTGCTCTGTTCGCATCGGTAAGGCACGATGGTAAATCCCTCGGTGAAGTAATAGAAGTAAACATAGGCAAAACCGGCAAAAAACTCTTTGCCGCCTTCGCATGGCTTACTCTGCTGCTTGTAATAGCGGCTTTCACCAACATCATTGTCAATACATTCGTGGCCGTTCCGGCAGCGGCTTCCGCATCCATGATGTTTATGGTACTTGCCGTAGCGTTTGGCTACTTTGTATACCAAAAGGGTGCCTCGCTGGGCGTAAGCAGCGTAATAGGCGTTGTACTCATGTTCGTATGCATAGTCTTCGGGAATATGTTTCCATTGGTTCTCAGCTGGAATGCCTGGGTTGCAATAATTATTGCATATATATTTATAGCATCGGTCACACCTGTATGGATACTACTGCAGCCTAGAGACTACCTTAACTCATTCCTGCTGTACGCAATGCTGATAGGTACCGTGCTCGGTATTCTCATAATGAGGCCGGTGCTGGTCTACCCCGCCTTTACAACCTTCAATGTAGGCGGCCAGTGGATGTTCCCGATGCTGTTCGTAACGGTAGCCTGCGGAGCGATATCCGGTTTCCATTCGCTGATTGGTTCGGGTACCACATCCAAACAGATAGACAATGAAGCGGATACCAGGCTGATAGGCTACGGCTCCATGCTTATAGAGGGTGTTCTGGCAGTAATAGCTGTAATAACCGCAGCGTATATAGGCGCAGACAAGTTTGCCGCCCTTGCGGCAAGCGGCGGACCTACAAACGTGTTTTCGGACGGCGCAGGAAACTTCATGACCAGTCTCGGGATACCCTTCAATACGGCTAAATCCTTCATAGCCCTTGCGATATCGGCCTTTGCGCTTACCAGTCTGGATACGGCTACAAGGCTTGGTCGTTTTGTAATGCAGGAGTTTTTCTATGATGCTTCCAAAGAAAAACAAAGCCCGCTATGTAATCTCTATGTTTCCTCTGTGGTAACGGTAGGACTGGGTGGATGGCTGGCATTGACCAACTGGAGCGTAATATGGCCCATATTTGGTTCCGCCAACCAGCTATTTGCAGGCCTTGCACTGCTGTCGGTGGCGGTATGGCTGAAAAAAAGCGGTAAGAACTACAAAATGTTCACAATACCCATGACCTTCATGTTGATAGTAACGGCACTGGCATTGATACAGCTCATTCAGGTCAACATGGCTGCCCAGAATTATATACTGGTAATTTTCCCGGTACTGCTGTTAGCATTGGCAGTAGTGCTGGCAGCCCAGGGATACAAGATAATAACAAATAAAACGGAAGCTCCGATTGAGAAATAAGTGAGAATCAAGAAATCAGGCAGTTGTCCTATCCTAAGGGGACTGCCTCAGACTGAAGACGAAGCCCACTTGTAGAAAGGCAGGCTTACTTACATTTTCTTTTTAAAACGTCAAAACGCGCCCGGTATTTATGCATCAGGTATTACGGGCGTTTTTTATTTTGCTTCCCATATTACGGTAACGTATGTTACCCGTAGTTGGGGGTTATGGGTGGGGCGTTGGGACGTAAAAAGAAATGGATTTGGTTTTGATTAGGAGTTTCGAAGTACTTAAAAACTGCCGACGTTGATTTTGTCGACAGTCTGATTAAAGGTTTTTGCTTTCTTTTTTAAACAAACATCCGAATGAGGGGTTTAACTTTAGCGAATGAAATATGTTAAACAACATTATCCTTTTTTACTTCAACTTTGTTGTCATTAATCAACAGTTCTGCCACCCATCTTGCTACTTTGCCGGTAATAGTTATACAGTGCTGTTTCCTCTCAGGGCTTTTAAATTCATCACCCTGCCATTGTTTGGTGATGACCCTGCAGCAAGTAGATTTGTATTCTTCTATAACATAGTCATGGAGAGCCTTAGCTACCTGGAACATCTTATCCTGCATTGGTTCGCCTTCAACTCGGCCGTAAACTATGCCTAAAGCCATTTGCCCGCCGGAAACAGCTCCACATAGGCATTGAGCCTTACCCATACCAATTGGGAAACCGCTGGCCAGCCTTACGATTTCGGGTGAGTATGGTTTGCCCAATAATTCATTAATTGTTTGTAATACTGCTTCACTACAAAAATATGTGCCACTTCTGAAAAGTCGTTCTGCTTCTGCTTGAACCTGTTTCAAGACTTCTTCTTTGCTATATGTCTTTGGGTCAATTGAAAACGTCATTCTTATCCCCCTAACAACAGTAATATTTATCACTTTAGATAAAGTACCAGTGTACGCAATCTATTATATAAAAACGAAGAGCAGTTTACTAATTGGAAGAATCTATGGGTGGATACTCAAGCATTAAGAACATTTATTGGATTTGGTAATGGTCTTCATGCTAGAATATGAAAGGTTCTCATACCTGCAAAAAATAAAAGAAGGGGGAGGCTATTTCCAGTGGAGACGGTCAAAAAAATACCTTTACCTATGACAGGGCTGATTCTAGGGGTGGCGGCTTTAGGTAATCTTGTTCAATCCTATGGTGATGTATTCAGAAATATCCTTGGACTTATTGCAGGCCTATTATTAATCTTACTTATTGCCAAGTTGGTTGCTTATCCCCAGCAGGTGAAGGAGGAATTGGCCAATCCTGTTGTTGCCAGTGTATTTCCTACTTTATCAATGGCTATTATGGTTTTCTCGACTTATCTTAAGCCCTTTTCTCCTGTCATAGCTTTTGGGGTATGGGCTGTAGGTATTGTCTTACATGCCTTGCTAATTTTTTGGTTTAGTAAAAATCACTTGGTGAACTTTAATATTAAAAAGATTTTTCCATCCTGGTACATTGTTTATGTAGGAATTGCAGTAGGGGGTGTTACTGCAAACGCCCATGGCATGGAAGGTATAGGAAAAGCAGCATTTTGGTATGGGTTTACCTCGTATCTGCTTCTGATATGTCCAGTGTTATATAGAGTACTCAAAGTTAAAGAAATACCTGAACCTGCGCTTCCCACCCTTATGATATTGGCAGCTCCGGGAAGTCTGTGTCTTGCCAGTTATATGAATTCCTTTCCGGAAAAGAGTATATTCATGGTTTGCCTTTTAATGGCCTTTTCCCTTGTTTTTTATATTGCAGCCATTGCACTATTACCCAGGCTGTTAAAGCTTAAGTTTTATCCAAGCTATTCAGCCTTTACCTTCCCCTCAGTAATAAGCGGGATTGGTTTAAAACTTGCCAATGGCTTTCTAGTGAAGTCTGGTTTTACTATTCCGTTACTAAAATATGCAGTTAATTTTGAAGAAATAGTAGCAACTGCACTTACCTTATATGTATTGGCAAAGTATATAGGATTCCTATTTATGGTTACCAGTTCCGGTTCAAAAGCAGTGCATACAAAATAGCGGAATCCCTTGCAAAGGGGCTGTAGCAATTAGGGGAGGCAGTAGGATACAAAAACTCTCCTTTAGCCTTGGTTATTTGATTTTTGCCAAGGGAGAGTTTAACTTTTTATCATAAAGTTTCGGACTGACCCCCTAATTTTGGACAATAAGCCTTAAATGCTAACAAAATCATAGGATTTTATTGTCGCTCATTGCCCAGGTATTTTAGCCAAATTCGTCCATTCCGTCAAGGGTAAAGGCTTTTGCCCTCGCTATCGCTCACCCTTGACTTCATTCCCGAATTTGGCTGTAAAGCAGTTAGCAATGAACGACGGAGAATCATACTAGCACTTCCCCAGTTGTGACATTGCCCAGTAAATGATTTCGATAAAAGTCTTCAGGTGCCATGTACCGTATGCCTGAATGTATCCGGCTCCGGTTGTAGAAACTAATAAATTCACTGACTGTCCTATACGCCTCCTCATAGCTTCCAAATTCACAGCGGCCAAGGCATTCGTCTTCCAGTATCCTATGGAATGACTCGATATGTGCATTTAAATTGGGTGTCCTGCATGGTATCCTTTCATGTTCTATTCCCAGGCTGCTGCAGGTATTACGAAATATACAAGATGTGAACTGCGGACCGTTATCTGAACGGATTACCGGTCTCTTTTCATTAGTTAACAGTTTCCTGTTCCATAAGGACTGTTCCAATACCCGGGCTGCATCCTTGCCTTCACACCTAAGACCAATATGGTAGCCGACTATGCTACGGTCATATACGTCTATTATGGACTGGATGAAGAAAAAGCGTTGTTCACCAGCTATGAAGCCATACTTCAAATCGGTTTCCCACAGCTGGTTGGACCCCGTTATGATTCTATTCCTGGCAAGTTTCCTGGGATATTTCGGCTTTGTTTTACGCTGTGGCCTTAAAATATTTAACTCTTTACATAGACGATATACTTTTTTCTTGTTGATAATGAGGCCAAAGGTTCTCCTTAAGATAATAGTTAACTTGTAATAACCATAAGCGTAACCTTCGTTTTCAATAAGCTGTAAAAGCCATTCCTTTATTCGAACGTCGCTAACTTTGGCTCTGTCTTTAGTATAGGAATAGCCGGGTACGGGCCTACCCCCACTTGCGGCCCTTTTAATACATTTTTTACTGACATGGTAGTAGTAGGTGGAGCGAGCAACTCCTACAATCCTCAATACTTTTGCTTTTGGATAACCAAGGTTTATCCATTTTACGGCTACTTCAATTTTGTCAGCAAGTGAGGGTTTTTCTTTTTTAGCAAATCTCTAAGTATGGCTAATTCCAGGTCCTTTTCACCCAGCAGTTTCTTCAGTTGCTCGTTTTCACGGGAAAGCTGCCTGTTCTCTTGTGAGATACTATCAAATGTAGGCTTTGCTTCTATGCTGCCGGTATCTAAACTATGTTTGCCTCTTTTGAATTCCCTGACCCAGCGGGCCACCATGTTTGTGTTTAACTCATACCGTCTTGCTACTACTGCACTGTTGCCGGTTTCCATTGCTTCTTTTATTACTTGTTGCTTGAACTCCTCAGTATATCTTTTCCTCTGTTGCATTTTAACTACCCCCTGACATCTTCTATTTTATTGATTAAGGCTCTCGATGTCCAATGCATTTAGGGGGCTAAATAGCTACGACACCTTTAATAATACTATAGTTAGCCATAAATCTCTTATGCATTATGTGGTTGTTAGTATCTGACAAGATGAAGCCAGCAAAACATCCTTTGCAAATGAAAAGGGTTTTTTTGTATTTTATAGAAAGATTCAGTTGATCAAGTATAATTACAAAGGAATGATGCTAATGGTATATGTACTGCTTGACACCAATATTCTCATATATGACCCATATGTCGTGAAGAAGTTGGTAAGAAGGAACTATTATGTGGTTATCCCGGTGATGGTGATTGATGAGTTAGACAAGCTCAAAATGAGGATTGATTTAAAACAGAATATAACCAAGACCGGGCAGGTTATTGAAGAAATAATAAACGAAAGGGATAAATACTTAAACCTGACAACTAATCTAGAGGAGATTCCAGGGCTCCCATTAAACAAGCCGGACAACTACATCCTGGCTGCAGCATATCATCTAAAGAAGCAGCAAAAGGATGTAATATTTATAACAAACGATAGATTCCTAAGGCTAAAATCAGAGGCATTGGGGATTAAGATGATTTCCAGCTATGACCAGCTAGAGAAAGCTGTTAAAGAATTGCAAGAGAAAAAGAAGGAAGGAAAACCTGGGACTGATGATGGGAAACCTGCTTCAGACGGGAGAAACGTTGAAAAGTTCAATAATAAAGGCTTTCTCACACTGGAGCAAAAGCGCAATATATTCAAGTCCTTCCCCGAACTCGCAGAAGAGATTGATAAATTTGGTAGGGTCAGTTATAAGTATTATGGAAGTGCGATAAAAAGAAAGATAATAGCCCGAGAATTAACCCATACCGGAAACGGGTACGTTTATGGGGCCTATCTTCCGGAATACAAAGATGAACTGGACCCCAGGGGCTGGATAAACATAAAAGATTATGGCGAAAAGGACCTGCGGGAACTGATACGGAAGGCAATAGAGGCATACTCTTAAAGATAATTATGACTAAATTTTTGTAGTAATAAAATCATAAAGGGGGTTATTGTATGTTTGAAATGCTGGAATATCAAAAGGAAACAGATAACAAATACAGATGGGATAACATTCATAATGGTGTGAAGTTTGAATTGTATATACCAAAATGGAGGGTGCCGAATCCGAAACCCAATTCAGTTTATGTGGAAATATTTGATAAAAGCAGCTATAATATGGACTTTAAAAAACATAGCAGGTCTAAATATGAGAATAATGAGGAATTGAAAAAGAATAAGATTATTGCCCATGTAAAATGGATTGCAGATCATACTAAAACAGCACGGTTCAATCCAGTAGTAGATTCCGAAGAAGCTGAAATTGGCTCTTTGTATGTGCCTTTTGATTTATTACCAAATAGAACTTCAAAAGAATTAATTATCGAGGTATGTTGGAAATAGTAAAAAGAGCATAGTGGGACAGAGTGGATAAGGGAATAACAATTACAGGTAATTCAGTCTAAAAGTGTATACATGGGATGATGACAAGAGCAGGTGTTTGCTAAATCAACAGAGGCTATAAACAGTATTGTGAATAAACAAAAGGATTATCTAATTATTCTGAATTATTATGAAATGAGGGGAGTATTTATGAGCGTGCCTCAATGATATAAGGGCTAGAACTCCTGATGGCCTTGACCTTAGAATCAAAGAATACCTTAATACCGATTTAAGAACAGCCAATATTATCTCAGATGTTTTAGCCGAGGCTGGCGTAGTTAAGGTTGTCACTATTGAGAACCCAAGAACAGGCAGAAGGATAAAAGGCACAAAACTGTTAGAAAACTGGAGCTGGAAAGAAGATAAAGAGAATGATGCAGCAGACCATACTGGGCCATAGAAGCGGAATTCCGGTATATATAACAGCAAGTCAGCGGGGCTGGCTGCGATATCATTGAAAAACGAGGGGAGCTGCTATGCTGGGTGCAATTGCAGGGGACATTATCGGTTCGGTTTATAAATGGAACAATATCAAAACCGAAGAATTTGAACTGTTTGGTAAAAACTCCAGGTCTACCGAGCAGTTGCCGCTGCAATATTTTTGGCAAGGCAGAAAAAAAGCAAAAGCGAGATAGGAGACAGCGATACCATAGCATGTATTACCGGGGGTATAGCCCATGCCTTTTACGGGGAAGTCCCGAAGGAAATAGCCGAAAAAGCGTTATCTGTCCTGGATAAAAGGTTAAGCGAGGTGTGGGACAGATTCAAAAGCAAATACCTCCTGTAGATAAAACCGCTTAACGGTGCATGTTTTATACCTGTAAAATAGTGCCTTTCAAGGGCCAAGGCGGGTTTTCTTATATTACTGATTAGGGTCCTATTTTCCGTGTTAGTACCGGTTTGTTATAAGAGGCTTTGAAAACGTGATAGTGCGCCCGGAACCTTTATATACCAAAGGTCTCGGGCGTTTTTGTTTGCTGTCCATTTTATTGACAAGGCAATCTAAAGCATATATCATATATTTTAGATTGAAATAATATATGATATATGATATATTTTAGAAAAACGGATAGGGTGGTATATTAATGAATAATAATTTTTTGACAAAGTCAGAATTGGTATTTGATACGTTGAAAAAAAGAATTATTGACGGGGAACTTGAGCCCGGAACAGAACTGGTAATAAGCAGGCTATCAGAGGAGTTTAATGTTTCAACCATTCCGGTAAGGGAGGCTATAAAAACATTAGCATCGGAAGGCCTTGTAGAGATTGAGCCTCATAAATCGGCTAAAGTTGCAGAATTCAATTTGGAAAAGCTGCATCAAATCATTACAATCAGGGCCGGCCTTGAGGGCTATGCTGCCAGGTTGGCTGTGCTTCATATAAACGAAATACAATTAAGAACCCTGGAAAATATTGTCAATAAAATGAAAGAAGCCATGCTTAAATCGGACGCTGAAAATTTTAACTTAAACAACTTGAAGTTTCATAGGTATCTATACCAAATAGCTCCTTACCCGATGCTGTATGAAATGATCGTTAAAGTATGGGACGGAGGAAAATGGACAAGGTCCGTGTTTGCAATAAGCCCAAAACGCATGGAAAAGTCTATTGAAGAACATATGGAAATTATAAGGGCCATAAAGAACAGAGATGAAGACAGAGTTGAAAGACTGGTAAGAGAACACAGGATAAATGCTGGTAAAGAGTTGGAAAAGAACTATAAGAAACGATAGGGCAGCCTTGAAAACTTATAGATTATCTAAGACTGGCTCCCAAAATTATCGTTTTGACTGGAGATGCCATGGAAAATCTAATTACTAATTTCAATATATTAATTCCGATGGTGCTGTTGGTGGTTCTTGGCAAAGTTTTGCTAAGAACCGGTTTTATCAGCAAAACCTATGTGGATATAAGCTCCAAGCTGGCTTTTAATATAACACTGCCGGTTACACTTTTTTTAAGTACATCAAGGATTGACTTCAGTAATGGCATAAGTGAAAACACAAAAGGATTGGTAATTTACGGCAGTTTTGTTATGCTGATGAGTTTTGTTGTTGCTACCTCCGTTTCAAAGTTTTTAAACATCAATGATAAAGCAAAGGGGGCATTCATCCAGGGAACTTGCAGGAGTAATTTTGCGGTTGTTGGATACCCGATATTACTAAGTATTTTCAGCGATGAAGTTATATTGCCGATGTCACTTTTCACGATTTTCTTAATTGGAATAACAAATGGTGTGTCAGTAATAATACTGACAATGTTTAGCGGAAGTGGCAAAAAGGTTGAAATACGGACTTTGACAAAGAATATCCTGTTAAATCCGCTGATAGACAGTTTAATAATTGGGTTTATATTCTCTTATTTTTCTATTAAACTGCCGGTATTTATCAACAGCACGCTTTCGCAAATATCCAGTTTGACTACACCTTTAGCATTAATAAATATCGGGGCAATTTTCAGTCTATCATTTGAAGCCGAGAGAATAAAACCCTTGGTGACATCCGTAATAATGAAAAGCTTGATTATACCGCTGCTGGCAGTTCTTGCGGGTATTCATTTAGGGTTTAGGGGACCATTGCTGGGAATACTTTTCATAGCCTTGGTTTCACCGGCGCCCCCCAGTTCCTTTGTAATGGCAAAGATGATGAATAGCGATGAAAACCTGGCTGCAAATATCGTGGTAGCTTCAACAGTTGCTTCGGCAGTTGTTATCTTCGTCGGGATGACTTTGTTACAATCGCTGTCATTAATATGATGTCTGTGGGTATCGAATACAATTTTCCCGCTCACTATGAGCGGATAAAAATAATTAACATAATCAGGAGGTTACTATGTATAAAATATTTGATTTAAGCGTATGTCACGAGAACAATGCTACTGAACCGTTTCCGCCGACTATTGAACTGTCACCCCACGAAAAGGGTGTAGTAAGGCTGGCGAAAGTCGCCGGTATTGAACCTACGGATTTTCCAGAGAGCACGGCTTTAGCCACAGATTTTGTGAGTTCCTCAACCCACTCGGGAACCCATGTAGACGCACCGTTTCATTACGGACCTTTATGTGAAGGTAAGCCGGCAAAGACTGTTGACCAGGTTCCCCTGGAGTGGTGCATCGGACCGGGTGTAGTCTTGGATATGACTCATAAGGCGCCGGGAGACGAGATTATGCCGGCTGACCTGGAAGCGGCCTTGGAGAAAATCAACTATACATTAAAACCCGGGGATATTGTCCTGTTGTATACAGGCTGTGACAAGTACTGGGGTACTGATACCGCTACGTACCTGGCAATGCAGTCCGGCCTGGGCATTGAAGGACTTGACTGGTTGCTGGACAGGGGTATAAGGACCATAGGCATTGACGCATGGACGTTGGATAGACCGGTTAAAGCCATGGTAGAATCCTTCCGTGAAACAGGGGATAAGCGGCATTTGTGGGCAAGCCATTACCATGGACGAAAAAGAGAGTATCTGCAAATAGAAAAGCTTGCAAACCTTGGGTCATTACCCACTCCTTACGGATTTACAGTATTTGCGCTCCCGGTTAAAATCAAGGGCGGTACTGCGGGATGGTGCAGGGCTGTAGCGATTTATAACGATTAACACCTGATATTATCATTAAATGGGTTGAGATTTCAAATAATTGAAATCCATTTATAAGGGAGAGGATTTTAATTATGAATCTAACAGAAGAGAAAGTACAAAATTATTACAAAACGCTGGCAAGTATTATGGCAGTCATAGTAGGAAGCTTTCATCTCTTATATGTAAGCGGTGTTCTTGTTGTTTCGAGTATGCCGCTTAGAGTAATTCATTTAATGTTCATGACTTCGATTGCAATTCTTGTAAGGCTAAAAACAAAGCACAACACCCCCTTAACGCTAACACTGAGGGGAATTGGAGTACTGCTGAGCTGCGCGGTGGGCATTTATATACTGACCCGGTGGCAGGCGATAATAGAAAGCGGAGGCGTTACAACGAGTATTGACACTTATTTCGGTATCGCAATAGTGGCTTTGATACTCGTCATTACCTGGAAGTCAATAGGTAAAGTACTGTCTGCAATTGTTACCCTTTTCTTGCTTTACCCGTTTGTCGGGCCATATATGCCCGGTATTCTTGAAAACCGTGCATACAGCCTGAACAGAACTTTCAGCTTCCTGTTTGCATCAACGCAGGGGATTTACGGAATACCCATTAGCGTCGCAGCCAGTTATATAGTTATATTCTGTATTTACGGTGCTTTCTTGAGCAAGTTTGGAGCAGGTGACTTTTTGTTTAAATTCTCTTCCGCCTTGACTTCAAAGCTTACTGCCGCTACTGCCAAGACTTCGATAATATTTAGCGCCTTGGTGGGAATGATCTCTGGGTCGGCAGCCGGAAACGTTGCAATAGCGGGAGCCATTAGTATACCCATGATGAAAAAAAGAGGCTACAGCGCTGTGAAAGCCGGAGCTGTACAAGCCGTAGCAGCAACGGGAGGACAAATAATGCCCCCGGTAAGGG
>CZCB01003014.1_pt1 | contig 17654 bp, 19 predicted proteins | sample 591991 | NCBI WGS metagenome assembly CZCB01 (sample SAMEA3556809, study PRJEB10932) | anaerobic digester metagenome | reverse complement strand
ACAATAGCAGCGTGAGAAGTTAGTCCTCCTTGTTCAGTAATAATTGCCGCCGCCTTTTCCATAGCCGGAACATAGTCCGCATTTGTTGCGGGAACCACCAGAATTTCATGTTCCTGTACTTCGATAATAGCCTGTTGAGCACTTCTGGCTATTTGTACTGTACCGGTTACGCTTCCGTGTCCAATACCTATACCCCTAGCTAGAATCTGCCCTACCACCTCTACTTTGAGCAGGTTAGTTGTCCCCGGAGTACCAACGGGTACACCTGCAGTAATAACAACTAAATCACCATTATTTATATAACCCTTCTCTAAAGCGGCAGTAATGGACTGTTCAATTAAAGCATCAGTACCTTCTGCTTTAGGGGCATGAATAGGTTCCACTCCCCATAGTAATAACATTTTACGGGCAACTCTCACTTGAGGAGTAACGGCAATAATCCTGGCTTTCGGACGGTACTTGGATACCATCCTAGCCGTGAATCCTGATTCAGTGGCGGTAATAATTGCTGCTGCACCCAAATCTTGGGCAATAGTACAGGTTGCATGACTGATTGCATCAGTAGTTGTAGACCTATTATTTAATTCTATATCAGCATATTTGAGCGCAGTTTCAGTTTTAACAGCAATCCTGGCCATAGTACGTACTGACTCAACGGGATACTTTCCGGCAGCTGTTTCCCCGGAAAGCATAATTGCATCTGTGCCATCTAAAATAGCATTTGCCACATCACTGGCTTCAGCCCTTGTGGGCCTGGGGTTTCTGATCATAGAGTCCAGCATTTGGGTTGCCGTTATCACCGGTTTGCCGGCTTTATTACATTTTTCAATCATCATTTTCTGCAATAAAGGCACTTCTTCTGCCGGAATTTCTACCCCTAAGTCCCCCCGGGCTACCATAAGCCCATCGGAAACCTCTAGTATTTCATCAATATTAAGCACACCTTGATGGTTTTCAATTTTAGAAATTATATATATATCACTTCGGTTATCTTCTAAAATTTTACGAATAGCCAGAACATCTTGAGCACTTCGAACAAACGATGCTGCGATGAAATCTACCTGTTGTTCAATACCGAATTTTATATCGGCAATGTCTTTATCCGTAATAGAAGGTAAATTTATGTCTACATTTGGTACATTTACCCCTTTACGGTTAGATAATTCGCCACCGTTTAATATTTCACAGAAAATCTCTGTTTCCTTTATTTCTAAAACTTTTAAAGCAATCAGACCGTCATCAAGTAAAATTGTATCCTCAGGTTTAACATCTTGGGGTAATCCAGGATAATTTATGGATATTCTTTCTTTTGTCCCTAAAACTTCTTCTGTAGTTAAAGTGATTTTTTCTCCGGTTTGTAAAGTAATTTTACCGTTTTCTACTAAACCGGTTCTAATTTCCGGACCTTTCGTATCCAGCATTATAGCCACGGAACGGCCGGAAATTCGAGAAGCTTCCCGAATATTTTTTATCCTTTGGGCATGTTCTTCATGGCTACCGTGGGAAAAGTTAAGACGGGCTATATTCATACCTTCTTTAATTAATTGACAAAGTATTTCCACTGACTCACTGGCAGGACCGATAGTGCAAACTATTTTAGTACGCCGCAACAAACATCCCTCCTTAAATGGCCAGTATCCCGGCCAAATTATAAGCAGCCAAATCCAAAGCTTTCTTTCCGTTTGTTACTACCTTTAAAGGAACTGTAATTATATTATTTCCGGTTACGGCGGTCATAACCTTGGTTTCACCTTTTCGCAAAAGTTCTACAGCCATGCCCCCCATTTTGCTGGCGATAACTCGATCCAAGGCAGTGGGGGTACCTCCCCTTTGAATATGACCTAAGACAACAACCCTGGTTTCTAAATCTATCCTCTTTTCAATTTCTTTGCTTACTTCATAGGCTGAACCTGCGCCTTCGGCCACAATTATTATACTATGTTTTTTTCCTCTTTTTATTCCGTTCATTAACTTTTGAACAACCTTATCAAAATCCGGAGGAAATTCAGGAACTAAAATTGATTCGGCTCCACCGGCTAAACCTGCTTGTAAAGCAATCCAACCGGAATTGCGTCCCATTACTTCTATAATGAAAGTACGTTCATGAGAAGTAGCCGTATCTCTGGCCCGGTTGATAGCCTCTACTACTACGTTTACTGCTGTATCAAAACCAATGGTAAAATCAGTCCCCGCAATATCATTATCAATGGTTCCGGGAATACCGATTACAGATACTCCTAATTCAGCTAAAGCCAGAGCACCTCTTAAGGAACCGTCTCCACCGATAACTACCAAGCCTTCAATTCCTTTTTCCCTTAACTTTTGAAGAGCTTTCTTTCTACCATTCTCCGTCGTAAATTCTTTACTTCTTGCTGTATGTAAAATGGTACCGCCCCTTTGAATAATATCCGCAACGGAGCCTAAATTCATCTTTCTGAAACTACCTTCAATCAATCCGGCATAGCCTCTTTCTACACCATAGACCTCTAGATTATAATAAATAGCTGTCCTAACTACCGCGCGTATTGCGGCATTCATCCCGGGAGCATCTCCGCCGCTGGTTAATACAGCTAGTTTTTGCATAAATTCGCACTCCCTTATCTACTAATAGCACTGCTTAAAATTTCATGAGCCTCTTCTACTTCCGATTCCGGAACCAGTATCTCAACTGAGCCGGAATCACCTAAATGAGGAACTCCGGTAGAACGAAGATTAACCAAGAGACCCTCCCCTGCCAGCACCTCCTTTAATTGTTCTGCAATTATGCGGTTAGGAGCAATATATACTACTGTCCACATTGGTTATTCCTCCTCATTATGATAAAAGCCCAAAATTTTAGTCACCTGCTTCTATAATACCATGGGCTGTATAGACACGAGCCCTGCCTTTAATCTTGATAGCAGAAGTTTGTTCCGTAAATTGAGCAATCATTACTTCGCCACGGTCCAGTTTTTCCGTATGATGGAATTTTGTGTCTTTTCCCCGGGTTAAGCCGCTAATGTTGACACCGTTATCCAGTGCTTTAACCACAACATAGTCACTATTTACCATGTAATTACTTTCCATTTTTACCTCCTGTTTTTATATTTTTCCCGTAAAGCATCAGCTACAATTTTAGGAACAAAATACTCAATATCTCCACCTAATTCCGCCACATTTTTAATAAGACTGGAACTGATAAAAGAATATTCCGCATCTGTCATTAGAAAAACGGTTTCAATTTTTTGATTTAATTGTTTATTAATCGAAGCCATTTTCATTTCATACTCGAAGTCTGAAACTGCTCGTAAACCTCTGATTATAGCAATAGCGCCTTTTTTTTCTAAATAATCCACCAATAACCCTTCAAAAGTTTCCAGTTCTACATTGGGCAGATCATCTAAACAGCAGGCTCTGATAAGTTCTAAACGTTCTTCTAAAGTAAAAATAGTATTCTTATAGTTATCGTTGGCAACCGCCATGATAACTTTATCAAACAACTTAGCCGCTCTCTTAATAATATTCATATGTCCGAATGTTACAGGATCAAATGTTCCTGGATAAACTGCTACTCTTTCCATCATTCACCCTCCACAAAAAGAATAAATTAGCTTGTCCCTAATAAAGCCAATTTTACACTTATTCTTTTAATAATTTCTCTTTTTCATTCACAAAATTATTCTAGACACACCTTTATTCTCCTGCTCAGAAGACATAATAAAATTTTTTTTATTATTTTTCCACTAAAGATAAATTATCAGCTGAACATACCTTTAATAAGTTTTCTTTTAAACCTTCTCCCCAGTTTACCCAGTACTTTTGATCCGTCAAGATAAGCTTTTTTTCCTGGGAAAAATAAAGGTATACAGGGACATGACCATGATTATGTTCTAAAATACGCCTTAGCTCTTCAATTTTATCCCCTGTCATTACAGCAGTGTCAATTTTTATATAAAGCTTTTTTTTCTGGGTCTTCTCCCTTTCTTCCTGTGAAGGTAGAAGGTTTATCTCTTCTGCAAAGAATTTAGGATTATCTTCCTGAAGGTTTATTCTCCCGGTAATAGTCACAACCTGGTCAACCTCAATCAGATTATGGTATTTTTGCAACACTCTGGGGAAAACCAACACTTCTATTTTTCCGGTCAAATCTTCCAAGACACAATAGGCCATCGTTTCTCCTTTACGGGTTACGCTGCGCCTTACAGAAACAAGGATGCCTCCGATAGTAACCCTGGCTCCGTCATCCCTCTGGGAAATCTCGGCTAAATTCACTTTAATCATAGAATCTAATACATCTTTATATTCATGTAAGGGATGACCGCTAACATACAAACCCAAAATTTCCTTTTCCATGGCCAGAATATCACGCTTACTAAATTCTTCTACCTGGGGAAGTTCAATCTCCCCAAAATCCATGGAAATACCCACTTCTTCACCTAAGTCAAAAAGAGAGACCTGTCTGGAATTTTTGCTTTTTTGTAGTTGTTGGCCACGCTCAATACAAGTATCCAGTACACGTAATAGCTGGACTCTATTTCCGGGAACGGAACCAAAAGCACCGCATTTAATTAGACTTTCCAAGACACGCCGATTAACTTGACTTAAATCAACACGGTTGCAAAAATCCTGTAGAGAAAGAAATGGCCCGTCCTCATCCCTTGCCTCTAAAATAGCCTGGATAGCACCTTTACCGACATTTTTAACAGCCGCTAAACCAAAGCGGATATTTCCCTCTACAACTATAAAATTCTCCCTGCTTTCATTAACATCGGGAGGTAAAACATTAATCCCCATGCGTTGACATTCCATAATATAAAAAGGAACTCTATCCGTTGACTCCATTACACTTGTTAAAAGAGCCGCCATAAATTCTAAGGGATAATGGGCTTTTAAATAAGCCGTTTGAAAAGCCAGTAAGGCATAAGCCGCACTGTGGCTTTTATTAAAGCCGTAACCGGCAAAATATTCTATTAACTCAAATATTTGTGTACTTGTTTCTATATCTATACCGTTTTTCTTAGCCCCTTCTATAAACTGCTGTTTTAAACCGGCAATTATTTCCGGTTTCTTTTTACCCATGGCTCGCCGCAATAAATCCGCCTCACCTAGAGAAAAACCGGCTAGTTCACTGGCAACCCGCATTACCTGTTCCTGATAGAGAATCACCCCATAAGTAGATTTAAGAATAGGCTCTAAACGCGGATGTAAATACTCAATAGGTCTTAACCCATGTTTTCGTTCTATAAAATCCTCTACCATCCCGCTTCCCAGAGGACCGGGCCGGTAAAGTGCAACTAGAGCAATAATGTCTTCAAAATGTTCCGGTTTTAATTCCTTTAAAATGGCTCGCAGCCCGGAACTTTCTAATTGAAAAACACCGATACTTTCACCGGCACTGAGAAGCTCATATGTTTTGGGATCATCTAAGTCAATCTCATTAAAATCAAGTTTAATCCCCTTATTTTTTTCAATAAGTTCAACGGCTTTATTAATTACGGTTAATGTCCTTAAACCTAAGAGGTCCATTTTTAAGAGGCCAATTTCTTCTACATTTTCTTTAGCAAATTGGGTACTTACGCCTCCCTCAGCGGTCTTTTGCAAGGGCAGATAATGATCTAAAGGTTCCTGGGAAATCACTACTCCCGCTGCATGAGTTCCCGCATGGCGGGGCATTCCTTCTACCGCCATGGCCATATAGACCAGCTCTTTAATTTGGGAGTCACTTTCCACCAATTCTCTAAGTTCTGCCGACACCTCTAAAGCTTTAGGTATAGTAATCCCTAATTCATTAGGAATTAGCTTAGCCACTTTATCTACTATGCCCAAAGGGATATTCATTACCCGACCCACATCACGGATAGCCGCACGGGCAGCCATTGTACCGAAAGTAATAATTTGCGCTACCCGTTCATTGCCGTATTTTTCTACCAAATAATCTATTACCTCACCTCTACGCTCATAACAAAAATCCACATCAATATCAGGCATACTTACCCGTTCCGGATTTAGAAATCTTTCAAAAAGAAGACCGTATTTTAAAGGATCGATATCTGTTATTTCCAGGGTATAAGCAACCAAACTTCCTGCTGCCGAACCACGCCCTGGTCCTACATAGATTCCCTGTTTTTTGGCATAATTTATAAAATCCCAAACAATTAAAAAATATCCTGCGTAACCCATTTGTTTAATGATTTTCAACTCATAATCTAGTCTCTGATAAGCTTGGGGAGTGGGGTTTCCGTAGCGTTTTTTTAAGCCTTCCATACATAATTGTTCTAAATAAGTTTCCACAGTATGGCCTTGGGGCACTTGAAATACCGGCATATGGTTTTTGCCAAAAGTAAACTCCACATTACATTGCTGGGCTATTTTCAAGGTGTTTTCTAAGGCATCTTGGTATTCACCTAAGGCTAGATTCATTTCCTCCCAGGATTTTAAATAAAACTGGTTACTCTCAAACCGCATCCGGGAATCATCTTCTAAAATCTTCCCCATTTGGATACACATCAGGACATCTTGCATCCTGGCATCTTCAGCACCCACGTAATGGACATCATTAGTGGCTACGAGGGGGATACCTGTTTCTCTGCCAAGCTCTGCTAACTGAGAATTTAATTGAGCCTGTTCATGTAAACCCTGATTTTGCAATTCCAGATAGAAGTTTTCTTCGCCGAAGGTTTCTTGATACCAGAGAGCAGCCTCTTTGGCCTTTTCCCAATTATCCTGTAGTAAATAACTGGCTATTTCACCGGCCAGACAGCCGCTGAGAGCAATTAAACCTTCACTAAATTGTGCCAGGATTTCTCTATCCACTCGTGGTTTATAATAAAAGCCCTCTAAATGAGCTAAGGAAACTAATTTAATTAAGTTCTGGTAACCCCTATTGTCTTTAGCTAAGAGCACCAAATGATAAGGCGAATCGTCAATATTAGCCCTTTTGTCAAAACGAGAATAAGGCGCCACATACACCTCACAACCAATAATCGGTTTAATTCCCGCCTTTTGGCAAGCTTTATAAAAATCAATTACCCCATACATTACTCCATGGTCGGTAATTGCTAAGGCCTCCATATTTAATTCTTTGGCTTTATTTATCAGATGATCTAAACGACAAGCGCCGTCTAATAAACTATAGCAGGTATGAACATGTAAGTGCACAAAAGGCTTGGCCATTTTTCTCACTCCAAATTGGTACTCTAAAATATTACTTCTAGATTAATAAACCATATCCTGCATAATGTAATTGGTAGAAAAATATAAATAGAACTAAGATTATTTAGTCGATTCTCCGGTATAGCCGCTCAAGTAAAGTATTTTCATTTAGTTTGATACGTTCTAAAACGTATTGTATTAAAGGAGAATAACTATGGATAGCTTTCCGAATAGGTTAGTTTTTATTTTCTGTACGGCATTAGGGATAGTTTTAGGTGGGGCCATTATTGGTTCCTTATCCACAATTATTACCGGTCAGCAGCCCTACTTTACTATGCGCAAATTAGCCGAGGATATGAAACTCTGGGCAGTTGTGGCAGCACTTGGGGGTTCTTTTAGTTCTTTTGAAGCTTTAGGCTCAGGTCTATTTTCAGGGGAAATTCGCATCTTGGCTAAACATTTTTTCTATGTAGTTAGCTCCTTTGCAGGAGCGGAATTAGGGATTTATCTTATTTATACACTTACTGGTAGTGGAAACCCATGAGATACCTTTTTCAATTTTTAAGTGATCCTTTTAAAAAAATATTAGCCCTGTTTATTTTAGGGGTAGTTATCGGGTCGGCTATGACTAATTTAGCTATTGGTTACCAACTGGATAAACTATACAGTCAGAAATTAAATTTAGAAGCCCAGCTTGCTGATAAAGAGGAACAAATTAAAGCTCTGGAAGAAAAGGTCTCGGAAGCAAACCGCTGGTTAATTGTGCAAGAAATTCAGGTAGAAATCACCTTGCCCGAAAGAAGTTTTCCTGATAAACAACAATTAGAACTGGAAATTGAGAAAATAATAAAAAATATCCTAAAAAATGTCCGCGGCCAAAAGGTATCCCAACTGGATCCCATGGTAATCTGGAATATTGTCGATCAAAGAAAAGTAGAAGTTCTGGGTTACCAGTTTACTTTGGAGGTTCAAGGCATTATAGTTTCAGAAAAAGTAGTGTTTTATATTTTTGCCAAATACCATGACCCCCTCCAACAGGAAGAGCCAATATAAATAATAAGCCCAAAAGTGGTCAAGTGAGCGAGAAAGCTTCCCGCTCACTTTTTATTTACGAACCACCCGTGCGGTGGTCATAGCTTTGGCTTTTAGTTCAGACTCAGAATAAAGTTCTATTTCCACGGTACAGGTCTTTTTATTTGTATGCAGTATGGTAGTATATACTTCCACTTGTTCACCTACTGCAGGAGGGTTCATTTGATAAATAATAAAGTTTTCCGTAACCGTATCCCAACGGAGGCTTTTGCGCACTGCTATATATGCTGCCGTACTCATAATCATTACTACCGTTCCAATGCTGGCCGTCCCCAGTTCGTTAACCATAAATTGAGTAATTTCTCCTTCTAACTTGATTCCTTTTTCCCAGTCACTAAGCTTAAACCCACTTAGAGTTAAATTATCAATGGTTTCGCCATACTGAGGCTGTTTCTGGGTTTGCTGAAAAGCAGTCAAAATGTCTTGGCGGCTAACCACTCCCAAAAGAGATTTATTTTCATCAACTACGGGAACAAGCTCAAAACCTTCCCAAACCAATAACCTGGATAAATGAGTTACTAAGGTCTTGGGCTCTGCTGTTAAAACATCAGCAGTCATGACAGCTAAAATACTGGTTCCAGGATCCTGCCCCGCCACGTCTACCGCCGAAACAATCCCCACAACTACCCCGTTTTGGTCAACAACGGGGAAACGGCTGTGCCCGGTCTTTTGGGCAAGGTTATACCATTCTTGCACCGTATCTTTAGGGGATAAATATACTACATCTGTTACCATAATATCTTCTACTCTTACTAATTCTTTTGAAGTTAATCTTTCATAAACGGCCTTGTTAATCATAGAAGTGGCTACAAAAGTATCATAAGGACAAGTTATTATGGGATGATTTAACTCTTTAGCTTTAGCCAGTACCTTCTCACTTACCGGAAAACCTCCGGTAATTAATAAAGCCGCTCCTTTTTCTAAACCTAGTAACTGGATTTCTTCCCGGTCCCCTACAAGAAGTATGCTATTTTCTTCAATCAACCTTTCCGCATTATCTTCAGAAACTGAACCGATAACAAACTGGGTAGGTACTTGTCCTAATTTTTCATGTCCGCACAAAACTTCCCCTTCTACAATCAGAGAAATTTCTCGCAAACTTAAATCTTCTAACTTTTTTTCTTCTTCCTGTTCAATCCTAATAGTACCTACTTTCGGAATAGAACTTACCAGCCCCTGAGACTCGGCTTCTTTTATGGCTCTGTAAGCAGTTCCTTCGCTAACATCTAATTCTTTCGCAATTTGTCTTACGGAAACCTTAGTCCCCACTTCCAAATTTTTTATATAATTAATTATTAACTCATGTTTAGTAATCGCCAATAGCCTACCTCCTTATTAAATCTATATTTAATTATACCAAAAAACTCGAAAATTGTATTTTATAACCGAATTATATCCATTTATATTCTTTCATTTTCCGGGTCATTATCCCACCTATCTTCCCAGATTCAACAGCAGTCAATTCTCCCCATCCTCCGGCTTTCACCTTGGGCATTAACCCCAATTCTTCTGCTATCTCCAATTTTAAGATGTCTTTTGTATAATATATTTTCTTCTTAACCATTGTACCGACCCTCCTTGTTTTTTCACTTTTCTACTCCCTAGCTTTTCCCATAAATGAACCTAGTATTAAAATTAATAAGCTCACCAATAGACCTATATAAAGAGGATCAATACTTTGCTTTCCGAAAATTGCCCAGAGAATAACACACAAAGGAGCAAGACCAATAGCTAAAACCCCAATAGTGGGATGGATAAATTTTTTAAAAAAGATTGCCCCTAATAAAGGAAAACAGATAGTAGCACCCCTAAGCCCCATAGACAAAAAACTCCATTTTAATATCAAAGAATCTATATTGCCAGCAACAAAGATAAGGGTTACTAAACTAATCCCTATAATTGAAACTCTGGCAAATAAAAGCACTTTTCTGTCTGAAGCCTCCGGAGCTATTATCTTTCTGTAAATATCCTCACTTAACATGGTACTTATGCCTAAAACCAATCCCGCTCCCGTACCGATGATGGAAATTAGTAATGTAGCCAGGACGATTCCACCTAACCAGGGAGGAAGAAACTCTAAGATAAAGGTTGGTAAAGCTAATTTTGCATCTAGCCCCGGGAAATTAGCGCGCATGTATAATCCCACAAAGATACCGGCTAAACCTATAGGGGGAATAACCACTCCTGAAATTAAAGCCCCCTGCCTGGATGCCTTTATATTTTTCCCTGAAAGGATGGCTTGTAAATAAGTCTGGGTTGAGATTACTCCTATTAAAACAGAAAACCCGGCAGCTAAATCTGTAGCCACCCCACGGCCAAACAAACTAAACCAGGGAAAGGAAGGGAAATTTTGGGTATAGCTTACAATGCCTCCCCCTAATTGCAAAGCCAAAAATCCTGCTATCATCATAGAAAAATATATTAAGAAAGTCTTTAATATACCTACTAAACCTGTACCCCATACTCCACCAAAAATAACATAAAAGATAATCAATAATACACTGATTAAAGCAGCCCAAAAAGCATCAATGGAAAACATGGCAGTTAAAAGTGCTACCGCCGATAAAATTTGGGCAATTATATTTAAAAAGATCCCCAAAGAAGAGAAAATACTGGCTAATAAACCGGCCTTACTACCGTAATTCACAGCCAAAAAACCCGGCCCTGTGGAAGCCCCTGATTCTCGTAAAGGTTTTGCTAAAAATAATCCTAATAAAATACAAGCAATACCTCCACTTAAAGTAAACCACCAAGCACTAAAACCATAATTATAGGCCAGTTGGGCTGTTCCGATAGTAGATGCACCACCTACTAGAGTACCGATTATGGTTCCCGCCACCAAAGGAGCACTAATAGACCTTCCTCCCACGGCAAAATCAGCAGCTGACTTTACTTGTTTTACTGAATAAATGCCTAAACCAGTTACTAAGAAAAGGGTACAGACAATACTTATAAGATGGACACCGGTTAACAACTAAATCACTTCCTATTTTTACTTTATTTAGAAATTCCACTTAAAACCATACTTTCCTTCCTATATTAAATAAAAATATCGATTGTATAGTAATTGTATAGTAACTTTTAAATATAGGAATACTATTAAAAATTAATAATAGAATAAGGTGGTGTAAAAATGGACAAATTAGCTCTGCTATTAGTTATTATCGGCGCTTTGAATTGGGGACTTATTGGCTTATTTAGGTTCGACTTAGTAGTGCATTATTCGGTGGACAAGATGCTTTATTCAGCAGGATAATTTATTCACTGGTTGGAGTAGCAGGCCTTTATTCCCTTACCTTCTTAATGGGAAACAGAATTCGCGAATAATTAAGGAAGAGCTTTAATTTTTTCACATTTATTAATTTCTCTTAAATTAAAAGGCTCCCTAATACTTGTATAACAAGACTAGGGAGCCTCACAAATATGACCATTTAGATAAATACCTTGATAGCTAAAAGCCCCAGGATTCCTTCACAAGAATAACGTGAAATGTCTCTATTCCTCTGGGCCTACCTTCATGAATTACTAAAACTCGGCATTGTTTAGTGTCAATATTATTGCAGTTTTGACATTTACCAGTAATACTACAGGGTGTTTGAGAATTTTTTCTTTGATAATTTAATGGTGCTGCAACATTTTTTACTCTATAAATAGCCTCCTCCAAATTTTCAGCTATTTTATTTATTCCAACAACAGCAATAACTTCCCGCGGACCAAAACACATAGATGATACCCTATTACCTGTCCCGTCTAAATTTACTATAAAACCATCTTTGGACAATGCATTTACACTAGTTAGTACAACATCTGCATTTAATTGTTTTAAACGTCCTTCCCTATCTTCTTTTTCCCAGACATCAACCACTTGATAACCCATTTTTTTCAATTCTACATCCAGTCCCATTTCTCTTATTGTCACAGAACCAGGAATACCTACACTATAACTAATTGGAATAATACTTTTAATCAAATTTAACGTTTCTTTTGAATCACTAGTTATATAAGGCAGGAAACCTCTTTTCGACAATTTGTCGGCAATAAGCTTTAGACTAAATTCTTTATTCATTACTATCTACTCCAATCAATATAATCTATCAATTAATTTATCGAACTATTTAAAAAAGAAGGATTTTTATTACTATTGTTTAAATAATACTTGAACCAGCAAATAAACGGAGGAGAAAATATGACAAAAAAAAGTGTTGACATATCAAGATCAGGTAATCCTTTCTGCCTTACTTACCAATGGTGAAGAAATTAGGATTTGCATTGAACATGCTATAGGAAGTAAATATAATCCTATGACTAATGAACAACTAGAGTTAAAGTTCAAGGAAATAACCTCTTCCATCCTTAAACCGGATCTCCAAACCGAAATAATCAAAAAAATTTGGCATATGGATGAGGATTATAATGTTAGAGAACTGATTGAATTAATAAATAAAAATTAACTTCAAAGGAGGTTTTTAAAATAATTAGTGAAATTTCTATTCCGGAATTAAACTCTCTTTTGCTAAGTAAAAAATCCTATGCCTTAATAGACGTACGTGAAAAAACTGAATATAACAGCAGCCAAATCCTTGGAGCCACCAATGTACCCCGTAGAGAACTGGAATTTCGTCTTTCTCAATTGGTACCGAATAAATCCACAACAATAATTTTATATGATAATAATGATCAAAGAGCCCGTTTAGCAGCTGAAACCTTACAAAGAAATGGATACACAAATATCCATGTCTTAAAAGGAGGATTAATAGCGTGGCAAGAAGCCGGCAATCCCTTGGTAGAAGGGGTTAATGTACCCAGCAAAATATTTGGAGAAATTTTTGCATCTCGGACAGAACTAAAAGAAATAACTCCTAGAGAATTAAATGAATGGCAGAAAAATGGTTTATTGTGATGTTTCCAGGTGTATTAATTATCGACCTATTAATATGGGTTATTTTTCTAAAAATTTTTCCGCCGGAAATTGATATGGTACCGGGAGGGCTAATCTACATTAGAAATGAATTAACTGCCCTGGGAAAAATATCAAAACAGGAAAAGAAAATTTTCCTTTTAATGGCCATAATGATTACACTTTGGATTTTTGGTGACTACATAAATATTTCTGTTTCCCAAAGTTGTTTATTAATAGCACTGGCCACTATGTTGCCCGGAATAGAGATTATTTCTTGGAAAAAAGGGATACAATCTGTAAATTGGTCTGTGATTTTACTCTTAGGCTCCAGTTTAGCTTTAGTAGAAGCTCTAACTGAAACCCAAGCGATTAACTGGTTAACGGAAAACATATTTAGTATTCTAAAAGGTTTCTCCCCATCTTTGATAGGCATAATTATAACTTTAATGATAGTCATTATAAGATTTGGTTTTCCCAGTCTTTTGTCTATGACAGCAACTACCCTTCCTTTAATTTTCACATTAGCTTTTTCTTTTGACATCAACCCTGTTTGGCTTGGACTTGTTGGAATAAACGCTTCAGTTTTAGGTATTTTCTTACCAACTCAAGCCTTAACCCTCATGACCTCTTATTCCGCCGGATTTTATACTATAAAAGACATGTGTCGTGCAGGCTTTTTCACAGCATTAGCCGCCATTATTGTTTTTACTTTAATGGCTAACTTTTACTGGCCTTTGCTAGGAATTAAACCCTAATAGTAAAAGCCTGGTTTATTAATTTGAAACCAGGCTTTTACTGTTCATCATTCAGCTTTTTCTTCACTTATTATGTCATTTAATATATCAATTGCTTCTTCAATAAATAAAGGACATAAAGTTTTGAAAAGGTTTTTTTCTTTTGCTAATTCATTACCTTCCGGTGTGCTTAAATCACATCCCAGTAAACCTCGACATTTGATGGACGAATATTTGTCTGTAAACCGTTTAGTAAATTCCTGCACCATTTTATAAGTTTTCCATTTTGCCTCTTTATCTTCTTTCTTTGTTTTTCCATATTTAAGACCAATAACCATAATAGCACCGGTAACTGCACCACAGGTTTCCCCCATACTGCCCATTCCCCCACCAAAACCACCGGCAACTCTTAAGGCCATCTCTTTGTCCAGATTAAACTGAGGAGCATAGGTTGATAATACGGCCTGAGCGCAGTTAAAACCATCCTGAAAACAATTAAGAGCCTTTTGTTTATAACTCATAAACTTTCTCCTTCTCACTTCCGTTTTCTGCAAAACTTTGATACCTTTTATTATCTAAACCTACATCCCAAGCAAAAGGGTTATTTTCTCCTATTGGGACTTTCCTCTACATAAAATGGGCAGTTCATCGACCACCTTCCCGTCTTCAACAAGATAAATCTTGTCATATAGGTTACAGGTTGGACAGACGTGATTAGGGATTATTTCTACCTTATCTCCGATTTTTAACTTTTTACTTACTTCTTTATTGTTGATTAAACCGTGCTCATCGTAAAGTTTATTTAATCTAACGTCACCGAAACCTTTTACTAAACCAAAACCTGGCGTATGACAGATACCTTTACTCCTGGTAAAAGCCGTTAAAGCTTTTACACCGGTATCCAAAACCACCCTTTCTTCAGTTGGTTTACTAACAACGGTAGCTAAAACAGTAATGGCACATTTACTATAGTCATTTAAAGCATGTCCTTGAGCAGCATCCATTAACACATAGGTCCCCGGTCTAATTTCAGTTATTCCCGGTAAAATTTCCGCGTACATAAGTGAAGGAGTTGCTCCAATACTAATTGTCTCTAGCTCAATTCCTTCTTTTCTGATTAACTCAGCGGCATATAAAGTATCTTGTTGACTTTTCAAGGCTAAGGCTATACATTCCTCCGGAGTAGCCGCTCCATAAGTATGACCTTCATGAGAAAAGATACCTTTTAATTTAACATGAGGTGTTTTATCTATAAATTTAGCCAATTCAACTAACTCCGGGCCAGGCAATAAACCAGAGCGCTCTTCACCGGTTTCTACTTCGATTAAAATTTCAATAGGCTTTTCCTCCCCGGCAAAGACTTCGGATAAAGCCAGCACTTGCTCACGATTATCGACCCCTACACTGACTTTTGTTTTTCTGGCAACTTCACGTAAACGTTCCATCTTTTGTTGACCATATATTTCGTTAGCAATGAAAATATCATCCAACCCGGCTTCAGCCATAATTTCAGCTTCCCCAACTTTGGCTACAGTAATACCTCTTGCCCCAGCTTCCACCTGCATTTTTGCAATAGCCGGAGTTCTATGGGTTTTAGTATGAGGGCGGAGATTAACTCCATATTTATTGGCCTTTTCTTGCATTTCTCTAATATTTTGCTGCATAACCTTTAAGTCTACAACTAGGGCAGGTGTATCTAAATTCATAAAATTCATAATTTTAACCTCCCAAATATAGAGATAAAAAAAATTGCCTTAACCTAAATCCTCATGCCAATAAGCCACCTGAGGGTGATTTTTTACTTCCGGGAATTCTTCTAAAATATGGGAATATTTAAAACTGAAGCTAAAATATAGATGAATTTCCGGTTTATTTCTTTCACAGGAACGTAAAATAACCTTATCAGGATAAAAATAGTATTTATAATCTTCATCCCGCCAGGTTAATTGTACATTCCCGAGATTTAAAACAACATTACCCCATTCTTCTATGTAAAAATCGCTTAGTATTGCTCGACCTACCTGAAATTGACCTACCTTATAACCTAAAGTCTGGTCCGTCTTTCCCATAAAAGTAGAAAAATGTTCTAAAATAAGCCGACAGGGCAAACTTACTTCTTCGATCAATCTTCTCTCCGTAGACAATTTTCTTTCAATGCAAGCCAACCGAAGGTATTGAGGAGAATCCTCCTGTAAATCTTTAAGTTTATCCTTAACCAACCAAAAAGCCCTGGTTAAATCTTCATAGGCCTCTAAAATTCTTTTATCCTTGTTTTCCCGTTTATCTAACATGGAAAAACCCCCTTTTCAGCGAGGTGTTGGACGGGAATTATTTTCTGAATAAAAAATGGTCGGGGTGACAGGATTCGAACCTGCGACCTCTGCGTCCCGAACGCAGCGCTCTACCAAACTGAGCCACACCCCGCTAAAGAATATTATAACTATAAACTATAAGAAGTGCAAATAAAAAAAGTCCGTGTTTCAAACACAGACTTTTCACAAAAGTCCAACCTAGCCCAGTGTATTCTGTGCCGCTTCCAGGGTATTAGCTAAAAGCATAGCAATAGTCATAGGACCTACCCCACCTGGCACCGGTGTTATCCAACTTGCTTTTTCTTTAGCAGTTTCAAAATCCACATCACCGACTAACTTCCCATTTTCTAAACGATTTATCCCTACATCCAAAACAACAGCACCCGGTTTAAGCATATCACCTTTTATAAAATTGGCTTTACCGACTGCAGCTACCACTACATCGGCTTGCAGAAGTTCGGACTTTAAATCTTTGGTCCGTGAATGGCATATGGTAACTGTAGCATGTTCCTGTAGTAACATCATTGCCACGGGTTTACCGACAATATTACTTCTTCCTACCACAACAGCCTTTTTACCTTTTAAATCATAACCAATTTCCTTCAGTAGATAAAGGCACCCTTTGGGAGTACAGGGTTGTAAACTTTTCTCACCTACAAACAAAGCTCCCGCATTTAACGGATGAAAACCATCTACATCCTTTTGGGGAGAAATTCTCTCAATCACTTCTTTTTCATTTAAATGGGCAGGGATTGGCAGCTGGACTAAAATGCCATGAATTTGGGGATTAGTATTTAACTTGTCTATCAGATTAATTAATTCTGATTGGGAAATAGTTTCAGAGAGGTGATGAATTTCTGAGTAAATGCCTACTTCTTGGCAGGCTTTTTCTTTATTGCGCACATAAACCTGGGAGGCCGGGTCATCTCCTACTAATATAACAGCCAAACCGGGAGTGATACCTTTTCCTTTTAATTCTTGCACTTCATTTTTTATTTTTTCTCTTAACTTTTTGGCTATTTCCTTACCATTAATAATTTGTGCAGTCATTTTACCACCTTCCTTTATTTATACCTTCACTTTTTTCAGCCAAAGCTAATTGCCAAATAGCCTCCATTGTTTTTTGGGCGGCCTCAGGTTTTTTTAAATAAGATGCCATCTCTCTTAGTTGCTGTAACCGCAAAGGATTATTAAATAAGCTATGTAGCTCCATCATTATATCCTCAACTTTTCTAACCATAATGGCAGCACCTCTATTTAATAAATAATAGGTATTCCTGTCTTCCTGACCGGGCAGGGGAGAAATAATAACCAGAGGCAACTCCATTGCCAAAGCTTCTGAACTGGTCACCCCACCAGGCTTAGTGATTATTACATCTGCCGCTGCCATAATTTCCGCAACATTCTCTACAAACCCGTATACCTGTCTCTTATACACATCTGACGCTGCCGACGAAGAGGATAGTGTAGATCTCGGTGGTCGCC
>CZCB01010425.1_pt1 | contig 17656 bp, 17 predicted proteins | sample 591991 | NCBI WGS metagenome assembly CZCB01 (sample SAMEA3556809, study PRJEB10932) | anaerobic digester metagenome | reverse complement strand
CGTGGGCTCGGAGATGTGTATAAGAGACAGAGTCACTAATTTACCATTCTAAATCCATAATCTTTTCTCCCCTATAATCATAAACCCTGATTAGTAAAGGCAGTTTGCCGTTTAAAGTATGAGTGGCACAAGCGAAACAGGGATCATAGGCTCTAAAGGCCATTTCAATCATGTTTTTAGCCTGCTCATTGACCTCACCGTTTTTGATTAAGCCCTTCGCAGCTTTATCCACAGAAAGATTCATAGCACCGTAATTATGGCCCGTGGCCACTACTAAGTTAACCTTTTTAATTATTCCCCGCTCATCGGTTACATAATGGTGCATTAAACTACCCCGGGGAGCCTCTACCATACCGATTCCTTCTTTGGGGGTTGCCGTTGGAATCGTACGAATATCGGGGCTGGTAATTTCTTCGTCCTGGGCTAACTCCAGTAATCTTTCTGCAGCAAACATTAGTTCCACCAGACGAGCCCAATGAGTACCTAATGTAGCTTTAGCCGGTTTGCCTAAAGTGCTAAACAACTCTTCATAAGCGGCCTGAGCCCTGGGTGTGGCCATACCCTCTGCTGCATTAAGCCTTCCTAGGGGTGCTACCCGGACTAGACAGGTTTCCGGTCCTTCCTTCAGACCTTTCCAGCCCACTTTGCGCAGATAAGGGAATTTCAGATAAGACCAAGGTTCTACATGTTCCGCAAAATGCTGGTTATACTCACTGGGATGAAACTTCAAAAATTCTTTGCCCTGGGGGTCCACTACCCGCATCATCCCATCGTAAAAATTCACATGATTATTCTCGTCAACCATCCCCATGGAATAAATATCTAAACTGTAGGCATCACTTAATATCAGTTCCAAATACTCTTTATTAGCCAAAACTACATCTCGGAAAATCTGCAAAGACATGCCGGCATAATCAATTAAGGAAAAAGCCATACTTTCAATTTCCTGCCGTTCCTCTTCACTTAAAGGCTTACTCATTCCTCCAGGTAAACCACAGACGGGATGTGTAGCTTTACCGCCGATCATAGCCTGGATTTTTTGAGCGTAAGAACGATGTTTAATAACCTCCTGCCCTGTAGCTAACCCTACTTTGGCGATTAATCCTAAAATGTTTCTTTCCTCTTTAGGAGCCCCCGGTCCTACTACAAAATCCGGTCCAGCTAAGGCGTAAAAATGAGCAGTATGGGAATGAATAATATGAGCACAGTAAAAGAGCTCCCTTAGTTTTTTAGCAGCACGGGGCGGATCTACTTGCCAAAGGGCATCTAAAGCTTTTGTAGAAGCCATGTGGTGTGACTCAGGACAAACTCCGCAAATACGCGGGGTAATCCGGGCCATTTCTTCGGCAGGTCTTCCTTCACAAAACTTTTCAAAACCCCGTAACTCAGGTATTTGTAAATATGCCTGTTCTACATTACCTTCAGCATTTAAAAATACCTCAATTTTACCGTGACCTTCCAAACGGGTTATGGGATCAATACTTACTCTGGTGCAAACAGCCACACTACTCGCCTCCTTTCTTGTAGTCAAATATGAGCGATTTGGCTAAACTAAAACGATATATTGTTCCTGCCGGGTCTTCCCAAGTTGCAGCTAATTCTTGAGCACTTTTTTCATCCTTAGCATCTAGGATACTGGCAATTGCACTAAGCAATTTAGCTCCCTGATCGGTTACTTTTTCCGAAGGTCCGTAACAACCGCGACAAGGCATATTCACATTGGTGCATCTGTGGCCACAACCGTCCCTGGTCACCGGCCCACAACAGATAATCCCCTGTTCCAATAAGCACTTTTCCGTATCAGGAATAATTTCAAAGGGCCTTTTAAACTCACTTATCATTTTCTCGGTTCTTTCCCTGGTACAAGTATCACACTTGGACTTGAGACTGCCGATAACACTTCCTTTAGGAGGAAGATTACCGGTAATAATGGCTTCAACAGCAGCCCAAATAGTATCTTTTGTAGGTGGACAGCCGGGTACATAGTAATCTACATCCACAACCTGATCTAAACTCCAAACCCGGTTGTAAATTTCCGGCAAATAAAGTTCCCCTTGGGGAGCTTCGTATCTGGTAACAGGACGAACGTTGTTCTCATTGACAGTAGTAAATGTATCTTGATAAGAAGAGTCAAAAATCTCCTTCCTAGTTACCAGATTGGCCAAACCGGGAATCCCTCCCCAGGCAGCACAGGCACCGAAAGCCACCATTATTTTAGAGCGTTCCCGCAACAATTTGGCTATTTCTTCTTGTTCTGAAGTACGTACTGCCCCGTGATATAGACAGACATCAATGGAACCGGGCTCCATTTTAGACACATCATCGTATTTGAAATCCGTAGCCAGAGGCCAGAAGACGATATCTGCAGCAGCGGCAATGTCCAAAATTTTCTCATCCGTATCTAAAATAGCCACATCGCAACCTCCACAGGCAGCACCCCAGTAAACAGCCAGTTTTAATTTTTCCGTCATTTTATTGACCCCCTTTCTCCCGGGTGCTGGCAGCTTCCAGGGCAGAATCTACTACTTCAGCCATCACACCCTCTAAATTATTACCTGTTTTTTTCTGGTAAGGTCCTATCCTCTTTAAATCTTCTACCATCTCCCGGACAATACGGGCAAATCTATCCCCTTCGGAAGCGGAAACCCAGACCTGTCTAAACCTCTCCGGTTCAATACCCAACTGAGTTATAAGTTTCTCCACCAAGGGGGTACGTCTTAAGGTTTTTATATTACCGTCCACATAATGGCAATCACCGGGATGACAACCACTTACCAAAACACCGTCCGCTCCCTCTTGGAAGGCTTTGAGAACCAAGGTAGGGTCTACCCGTCCAGAACACATGACCCTGACTATACGGATGTTGGCCGGGTATTTCACACGTGAAGTCCCGGCTAAATCTGCTCCTGCATAACTACACCAATTACAGAGAATTCCTAATATTCTGGGCTCAAATTTTTCTTTCATGCCAACACCCCCTCAATCTGTGCCAATAACTGATCATCGCTAAAGTGACTTACTTTAATCGCTCCAGACGGACAAGCTGCAGCACATGTACCACAACCTTTACAGACAGCAGCATTAACTTCAGACCGCCTTGTTTCTTCATTGATTTTAACAGCCCGATAGGGACATAAACTGACACAAACACCACATCCTGCACACTGGTCTTGATCAACACTGGCTGTTATCGGAGAAATTTTTACCTTACCGGTAGCTATTATAGACAGTGATTGGGAAGCTGCCGCCGAACCCTGGGCCACTGAGTCGGGAATATCTTTAGGTGATTGACAGCAACCGGCTAAGTAAATACCGTCTGTAGTAGTTGTAACCGGGTCCAATTTAATATGGGATTCCAAAAAGAACCCGTCCGCACTTCTGGATATCCCAAAAATCTGAGCCAATTTTTCCGCGTCTTTACGGGGTTCTAAAGCCGTATTTAAAATAACCATATCCACAGGGATCTCCCGGTACTGTCCCAGTAAAGTATCCTCTGCTTTAACTACCAACCTGCCGTTTTTCTGGACTACTTCGGTACCCTTACCCCGGATGAAATGCACTCCTTCTTCCTGTACTCGGTTATAAAATTCCTCATATTGTTTACCGAAAGTACGCATATCAATATAAAATTCATACACTTCCGCATTCGTACTGTCCTTTACCATGTGGGCAAATTTTACAGAGCTCATGCAACAAACTCGGGAACAGTATTTATTATAATTTTCATCTCGGGAACCAACACAATGGATTATGGCAACACTTTTCGGTTCGGTACCGTCTTCCAAGAGTATCCTACCGCCGGTAGGACCTGAAGCATTAGTCATTCTTTCAAATTGCAAACCGTTAATCACATTGGGATATCTGCCAAAACCGTACTGAGGAGCTCTTTTAGCATCAAATAAATCAAAACCGGTAGCTAAAATAATTGACCCTACTTCAAAGGTATGAATAGTATCCTGCTGGTTAAAGTTTATGGCTTTACGACCACAGGCCTTAACACAAGCAAAATTACACTTTTTCCGGGTTAAAAACAAACAGTTCTGGTCATCAATAACCGCTTTTAAAGGAACTGCCTGGGGAAAAGGAATATAAATGGCCCCCCGTTTACTCAAACCTTCATCGAATTCATGAGGTATCCGGTTTCTCATAATGCAGGCATTGGCACAATCACCACAGCCTGTGCACTTGTCATGGTTAATATAGCGTGGTTTCTGCCTTACTGTAACCGTAAAATTACCTACATAACCGTCAACCTTAATTACTTCCGAACTTGTATAAAGCTCAATATTGGGATCCTGCCCAACCTGGACCATCTTAGGCGTTAAAATACAGGCTGCACAATCTAAAGTAGGAAAGGTTTTGTCAAATTTTGCCATATTGCCACCGATATAAGACTGCTTCTCAATTAAATAAACCTTGTGCCCAGCCTCTGCTACCTGCAAAGCCGCCTGAATACCGGCAATTCCTGCCCCCACTACCAAAGTACTGGAATTAACACCTACCTCCCTTTCTTCAATAGGTTCATGTAGTTGTACTCTCTTTACCGCTCCTCGCACCAAGGCCTTAGCTTTTTCCGTAGCTTCCTCCTTATCCACCGTTACCCAGGACACATGCTCCCTGATATTAGCCATTTCCAGAAGATAACCGTTTAAACCGGCACTTTGTAAAGCCCTTCGAAAAGTAGGCTCATGCATCCTCGGAGAACAAGCTGCCACCACTACCCGTTCCAATCCTTTTTCCTTGATATCATTTTTAATCATTTCCTGCCCAGGGTCAGAACACATGTACTTATAATCTTTGGCCACCACTACTTCATCCATTTTACTAATATGTTTGACCACCTGAGCGCAATCGACTACGCCATTGATATTGGAACCACAATGGCAAACATAAACACCCACCTTTTTGCCACTCATAAATTCGCCCCTCCTTTATCCAATTTTTTCTAAAGCTTTACTAGGAGAAATAACTCCTTTTTTCAAACCTAATTTGTTTTTACTTAGTCCCAGTGCTATTCCCATTAATTGAGTAAAATAGGTTACCGGTACAGTAGTCTTCCGGTTAAATTTTTTATTTACTTGATTCTGGTAGGCATCTAAATTTAATTGACACATAGGACAAGTAACAACGATTAAATCAGCTTGTAAAGAACGTGCCTCTTCCAACAATTCATCAACCATTTTGAAGGTTAAATCCGGTTGAGTTGTAATTAAACTACCGCCACAGCAGTGAGTTTTCTGGGAATAAGGCAAGGTTTCAGCTCCCAGGGTACTCATTAATCTATCCAGGCTTTGGGGATCTTCCGGATCATCAAAACCCAGAGGCCGAACTAACTGACACCCATAATAACAGGCTACTTTTAACCCCTCTAAAGGTTTTTTTACCATCCGCTCAATCTTTTCTAACCCTACATCTTCCAATATTACCTCTAGAAAATGCCGCACTTTAGGCATTCCAGTTAATCTTAAACCAACCTGGCCAAATATATCTGTAATGTTTTCCCGCACTTTTGGATATTTCCCCATGTTATACTGAACCTTTTTCAAACTCATATAACAAGCATTACAGGGGACTACCAAATCACCTTTTTTACCTGCCGCTATGGCTAAATTCCGTGCAGCCAACACCTGGCCTTGTAATTGATTAAGAGAAGGGGTCACGGTAGCTCCACAACAATTCCAATCCTCAACCTCTTTAAGTTCTAAATCCATTAACTGGGCAACACCTTGAATAGATTGGTCATAATCTTTTGCGGAAGCATGTAGAGAACAACCAGGATAATACTGATAGGTCATTTATGCTCCCCTCCTTTCTCCAGCCATTTTTAAAATAGTTTGCACTTGTTTACGGTTGGAAACTCCAGGGGACAATAAAGCCACCCTTCCCTTGGACATTAATTTTAAGCCCATAGGAGCGAATTCCAAAAGTTTAATCGGATTAGTTCTAAAACTGTACCGAAATACCAATTGACTTTCATTCATTCTTCCTCTACTTTCAATGAGTTTTTGGAAAGAATCGTAAAAAGCACTTATTTCTTTGACTTCTGCTCCTTTTTCTTCTTTATTCCAGGCTAAATTTTTTAAAATATACATAATATCCGTAAATTTTATACCCCGAGGGCAGCGAGCCGTACATGTATAGCAGGAAACACATTTCCAGATATCTAAACTGGAAAGAACCTTTTCTCTTTGATTGGCTCTAATCAGAGCTATTAGTTTACGCGGAGTATACTGCATGTTATGACTGACAGGACAAGAACCCGTACAGGTGCCACACTGCATACAAGCAAGTATTTTTTCACCGCCGGGATAACTCATTACCTCACCGGCAAAATCTTTAGCCATAGTTTCCCCTCCTTTTTATCTCCGTTTTGGATATAATATTCTTTATTATTCAGAAAATTCCTTCCAACTTTTTATCTATAAGAAAAAAAGCTATAAGGTTTTTTTATATTTAATTTATAGATTTTTGTATATCAAAATGAGCAGTGTTTCACATACTCTTTATGAGTTTGCGAAAAAATGCACTTTTACAGTTTTAATTGTAACGTAAAAGTGCTTTCGGTATATTTAAAATTTATTGCTTAGGCAAACACTCTACTGTCCTCAAACATACCATAAATTAGAGAGGTCTAAGTAAAGGAGGAAATTAACCCATGAATGACTTTGTGAAAGACTACGTAGCCGACGCCCAAGTTGTTTTAAAAAGCTTTCCCATTGTGGCTTTTTCCATAAAAAAATATCAATTTCTACCAAAAAAGTCCGTCTGGTTTGTGAAAACAAACCAGAAAAATTATGCTCTAAAAAGATACTTGCTTAACGAAGAACAATGGCAGTTTATGATATCAGCTTATGACCGCTTAAGCCAAGAAAAGATTAAATATGTAGCTCCTTTAACAAAAACCAAGAGCGGACAATTATGGATTAAATATAATGGTTATTACTACATCCTATCAGATTGGGTAAAAGGAACTGTCCCTGATTACACTAATGAACGTGATCTTTCTATGTTAGCCCAAGGGATAGCCCAACTTCATTTAACTTCACCCAGCTACAATCTACCCTATAAAGAACATGCAGAAAAAAATTTGGGTCGATGGCCGGAAGAAATGCGAAGGAAACAAGGACTCCTCTTGGAGTACAAATATGAAGCAGAAAATGAAAGTTCCGTATTTTTTTCCAAGTTATACTTACGTAACTACCAAATATTTTTTGAACTTTTCGAAGAAGCAGCTAAAACAATTGAAAGTCCCCTTTATTCCCACTGGGTAAAAAAGATTAAAAAAAATACCTGTTTATGTATAAACGGGTTTTCTCCACGAAATTTTTCTTTAGGGAAAGAAGATACTGTCTGGTTTTTACATTTAGATAACATTTGTATTGATTTACCTGCTCGTGACCTGAGAAAGCTATTATTTAAAGTTATGTATATAAATAATACCTGGGATCCACATCTGTTTTCCCTGATTCTTCGGGATTACCTCCAAATTCACCCGCTAACCACTGATGAATTAAAAGTACTTTTAGCTGAATTAAAAGCCCCCCATCTTTTCCTTAATATAGCCAGTAAATACTACTTAAATAGAAAACCTAAATGGAGCAAAGAACTCTTTAATTCGATTTTGACCAAAACCTTACGCCTGGAATACGAAAAATTGGAGGTCTTAAAAAAATTCTGGCAATTAATTTGATTGGTAGAACCTGTGCCGGTAATTTTCCAAGTAATTCACAGTTAGTAAGTTCAGAGAATATTATGTAAAATAAAAAACCATAAGAAAGGAATGAGTGTAATGCAATATTTTTATAACCCATATACTCCCTATAATTTTTCTGGATTGTATGCTCCCACTTGGTTTAATACTCCCATGTTTCCTCCACCTAACTTCCCTTACCAATATATTAATTTGAGAGATTATGGGCCCTACCCTTTTGTAGTGAATATCGAGCAAGCAGTTAAGCAAAATAATAATTTTCGCCTTGCTTTATGGACAGGACGTCATTTACAAATCACCCTAATGAGTATTGGTGTCGGAGAAGACATAGGTCTGGAAATGCACCCCGATGTTGATCAGTTTATTCGTATCGAACAAGGAGAAGGCCTTGTTCTAATGGGAGATACCAAAAACAGGTTGAATTTTCGCCGAAGAGTATATGCTGACTATGCTATCGTTATCCCTGCCGGTAAATGGCATAATGTAATTAACACAGGCAGTATTCCCCTTAAGTTATACTCTATTTATGCACCACCGGAACATCCCCACGGAACGGTTCATGTAACTAAAAAAGACGCGGAAGAACATCATGATTAATAATAAAATCACCAAAAGCCCAATATTTATCCCCTGGTACCATGAACCAGGGGTTTAATTAATTTCAATAATAAAAAGGCATCCGAACTGCCGAATGCCTTTATAGATTTTATTCGGATTGCATTTGCTGTTGTTCATACATTTCTCGAACCATTCGATAAATTTCTTGCAATAAAAAATACATATCCATTTCACCCATACCCATGCCGGGACATCCCATATAAGGATCATGCCATCCTGGATTGCCCATAAAAGGTTCTTCCCATCCTGGGTAGTTCATATAGGGGTCTTGCATATACATTCCAGGGTAGCCCATGAAAGGATCCATCATTCCCGGACAACCACCCATATAAGGATTCATGTGCATTCTTATTCCTCCCTCTGTTATAAAGATTAAATATTAAGCCGGCAAAAGCTGTAGCTTACTTGTAAACTCCTCCTTTCTTCCCAGCTACTAACATAATATGCTTATTTTAAAAAAATTGTTAGAGGAAAGCTAAGGCACTCAACTTGAAAAGTTGAGTGCCGTTTTTTCTTACCACCACCAAAGAATTGTTCCATCTCTACCCAGCCACCGGGATTTCCGTAGTATTGGTTGTAAGAGGTAAATGAGAAGGATTTGGTCAGTGGTGACTGATATGGTTTAAACCTTCATCCAGAATTTTAAAAATATGCTCATCATCCAGGGAATAAAAAACATTCTTTCCTTCCTTTCGGTATTTAACTATCCTTAAATCCCGGAGCACCCTTAGCTGATGAGAAATGGCCGATTGGCTCATTTCCAAAACCTCCGAAATATCGCACACACACATTTCTTCTTCTTTTAAACAATGTAAAATCTTTAACCTGGTAGGCTCACCTAAGGCCTTAAAAATGCCGGCCAATTTTAGAATTTTCTCCTGTCCAAGCACCCTTTGCTTAACCTTTCGGACAATATCTTCATGAACACAAACAACTTCACAAACATCGTCTTTTTTCATCTAAGACACCCTCACTTTTACATTCATAGCCCTCATTGCGTTTAACACAGCTATAAGGGCAACACCCACATCAGCAAAAACGGCTTGCCACAAAGTAGCCAAACCCAAAGCACCTAGGAGTAACACAAATACTTTAACGCCCAGAGCAAAAACAATATTCTGCCAGACAATAGTTTTAGTTTTCCTTGCAATCAAAAGTGCGTCCACCAGTTTACCGGGCTCATCGGTCATTAACACCACATCACTGGCCTCAATAGCCGCATCAGAGCCAAGTCCTCCCATAGCTACACCAATATCTGCTCTGGCTAAAACTGGAGCATCATTAATGCCGTCTCCTACAAAAATTAATTTTTCCTTTGGACCCTGTTCTTTTAACAATTCTTCAACAATTTCCACCTTTTTATCCGGAAGCAACTCTGCATAAACCCGGTCCAATTTTAGCTTTTCGGCTACCTGTTCTGCCATTTCCCTATTATCACCGGTAAGCATAACCTGTTTTTTTATACCTAGTTTTCTAAGTCTATCTATAGTCTTTTCCGCATCATCTTTTACCTCATCACTGATAATGAGACAACCTAAGTATACCCCGTCCACAGCTACATGCACTACCGTACCTAGGGTAGTTACTTTTTCACAGGCTATATTTTCCTCTGCCATTAGTTTATCATTGCCGACTGTAAGATTTCTACCTTCATACCTTGCTTTCACTCCCCGGCCGGCAATTTCCGTATATGTCTCTATTTTCTCAACTTCTATATTGCCTTCATACGCCTCTAAAATTGACTTGGCAATAGGATGTTGGGAATGAACCTCAGCAGTTGCTGCCCATTTTAATACTTCTTCTCTATTAAAACCGGCTTGGGGCATTATCCGGCTTACCCTAAAAACACCTTTAGTTAAGGTCCCGGTCTTATCAAAGACAACAGTAGAAACATAGTTCAAAGCTTCCAGGTAGTTTCCTCCTTTAACTAAAATCCCATTCCTGGAAGCTCCCCCTATCCCTCCGAAAAAACCAAGAGGAATAGAAATTACCAAAGCACAGGGACAGGAAACCACCAAGAAAACTAAAGCTCTATATACCCAATCAGAAATTTGGGCCCCATCAATCACCAAAAGAGGAATGAACGCAAGGCCTAAAGCTCCAAAGACAACCACCGGTGTATAGTATGCGGCAAATTTACTTATGAAATTTTCCGTAGGTGCTTTACGGTTACTAGCATTTTGTACTAATTCAATAATTTTAGTTACCGTGGAATCGCCATACTCTTTGGTTACCTTTACTTTAATTACCCCGGTTTTATTAATGGAGCCACTTAAAACTTTTTCGCCTACCTCTACTTTACGGGGTACGCTCTCCCCGGTTAAAGCCACCGTATCCAAAAAGGTAGTACCTTCTACTACTTCTCCATCTAAAGGCACTCTTTCGCCGGGTTTAATGATAATCACATCACCTAAAGCTACCATTTGGGGGTCTACCTTTTTTTCTATTCCATTTCTTAATAAATTAGCGTACTCCGGCCTAATGTCCAGTAAAGCTTTGATAGATTTACGGGAGCGATTAACGGCTAAATCCTGAAAAGTCTCTCCTATCTGATAAAAAAGCATAACGGCTACCGCTTCCGGAAACTCCCGGATTAAAAAAGCTCCTACAGTAGCAATAAACATTAAAAAATTTTCGTCAAAGACTTGTCCCCTAGCTATGTTTATACAGGCTTTTTTAATTATTTCTCCGCCCACTAATATATAACTGAGAAGGTAAAAACCTAACTCTACCGGAAAAGAAAATTCAAAAAGCAAAGCCAGTAAAAAAAGGAATCCTCCTACCCCTAATTTCAGTAACTTCTTTTTTTCAACTGCCAATTCAGAAAACTCTTCGTTTTCCGGTAATTTTTCCTGAACAACTACCTCTGACTCAATATTATTGACAATCTTTTTGATTTCCCTTAATACTCTATGAAAATCAACTTCCGGATCCATTTCCAGAGCCATAGTACTAGTAGTAAAATTAACCCTTACCGCTAAAACTTCCTCAAGTTTTGCTACACTTTCTTCAATTTTTTGGGCACAATGGGCACAACCCAATCCCTGCAAAAACAATTCTTTACGCATAGAACTCCTCCGAAAGTATTATATGAATATGTGTTCATATGTTCTTTTGTTTATATTGTAACTTGATTTAACATATTTGTAAACAAAAATTTTCTTATAATAAAAAAAGGCTGCCTGCAAAGACCAGACAACCTTTTTTAAAAAACCTTTTAGTTTTCAGGCAATTTTATTTGCAAAATCTCATAACTGTATTGACCACCGGGAGTATTTACCGTTACAACATCCCCCACACTTTTAAGCAATAACTCCCTGCCCACGGGAGATAAATAAGAAATATAATCAAAAGAATCACTTTGAACATATGGCCCACCAATAGTATATTGAAATTCCTCTTTTGTCTCCAAGTCCCGAATAGTCACTTGGCAGCCAATGATCACCAGAGGAATCTCTTGGTTTAATTCTTTTGAAACTTCCACTTTTTCAACCAGACTATCTATTTTTTGTAAATAATTTATAATCAATTGCGAAAATTCACGCCGTTCATCAGTATGATAAGGAAAATATTCATCAATAATCGCATCTTTATTCTCCTCGAATTTGACCAGATGGGAAATCAGTTTTTCGTAGGCTTCATTTGATAAATAAATTTTTCCATCCATTGCCATCCTCCTGAATTTACATTAAAAGTAATTTTTATCAAAAAATATATTGGGCACTTTGTTTGCTGCAAAGTGCCGGTTTCTAATAGGTTACCATAACTGGGTGAGGATGTCAATGGATACACCATTTTCCATTTAATTGAAAAATACCAGCTTTACAAAGCCACTTTTACGATAACCTTGCGTACTTTGCATACTCCATCCCACTCACACTGAGGCCGATGAACATCGTCAGGAAAAAATACAGCAAAATCCCCTGGTAATAATTTTAAATCAATTTCATTAGGTACATCATTGGTGTATTTTATTAAATCCTTTTCAGCCAGCATATCTTCTTTAATAACTAAATCATTACTTTTTTTGGCATAACCGATTATCTCTCTACCCGACACTAAAAATTGAATATCTATGTAGCGTTCATGAGATTCCGGAGCTCTTTTTTCTTTTGGGGAAGTTTCTTTATCAACAAGGGAAGCATATATCCTATCTCCATCTATTTCATATTTACCAGGTTCCATTTTAGTAAAATCATTTTCTTTTAAAAAGGCAACGGCTTTTTGTAGTGACTCACCATAATGATGTTTTACCCGATCCCAGGTTTTTAAATTTTCCAGTATCATTTTTTATTCCTCCTCAAAAGTAAATAACAGAGTATTAAACTAAGATAATTATAGCATGGATTACCCTTTAAAGAATAAAGCTGTGAAGAAATGTAGAAAATATCAGTAAAAATTTGACGTAGGTGATTAAATTGCCAGCACAAGAGTTTGCCCACCGTTTACTGATTAGTTTAGCTCGCCAGATTCGCGAAGGAAAGGATTTAGATAGAGAAAAAATAGTAGAATGGGTACTTACCGATAGTTTAGACAAAAATGACTCTCAGTATGATTTTTGGAAAACACGGATAAAAAAAAGACTTGACTATTTACTTGCCGAAGAAGATGAAGAAGCTTTATTGGTAAGGTTAATCGAAGATGCTTGCAGTGAATGTCCGGAGAATGCTCCTTGTGCAGAAGTCTGTCCTACCGGAGCTATTAAAAAAGATGAAGAAGGTAAATACCGGATTAGAGAAGACCTTTGTGTAGAGTGTACTCTATGTGTAGAAAATTGCATTTCCGGTTCTATTATTACCCGTTCTGAGTTTGCTCAAGTGGCCAGTATGATTCTCCAAAGTAAAGAACACCCAGTTTACGCTATTGTGGCTCCTTCTTTTGTTGGACAGTTTGGAGAAAACGTTACTCCTGAAATCTTTAAGGGTGCCTTAAAAGAAATAGGTTTTACCGATGTATATGAAGTTGCTCTGGCCGCTGATATTATAACCCACCATGAGGCTGAAATCTTTGTGGACCGCATTAAGAAAGGCCAAGACTTTGTGATTACTTCCTGTTGTTGCCCGGCTTTTATTAAACTGGTAGAAAAAATACGGCCCCGGGTTAGTCACCTGGTTACTCCTTCCGTCTCACCTATGATCGCTTTGGGGCGAATCTTAAAAAAACGGGAACCGAACTGCCGTGTGGTTTTTATTGGTCCCTGTATTGCCAAAAAAGCAGAAGCAAAAAGACCAGACTTACAGCCTGCTATTGATTGTGTATTAACTTATAAAGAAACAAAAGCCCTCTTAGAAGCAGGAGATATTCCTTTAGACGGAAGTTTAGGTCAAGAAGAAATGAAGGATGCTTCTCATGATGGAAGAATATATGCCTTTACTGGGGGAGTTACAGCAGCCATTACCAGGGCCGTTAAAAGATTATCTCCCCACCTGGAGGTTAAAGCTGTTTACGGAGATGGATTAAAAGAATGTAATCGACTTTTAAAAGAATATGAAGAAGGAAACCTAGATGCTAATTTTATGGAAGGGATGGGCTGTCCCCATGGCTGTGTAGGGGGGCCAGGAACAATTATCCACAGTGAACTGGCAAAAAAAATAGTACAAAAACATGCTCGTGAAGCCCTTTACGCCCAGGCCATGGATAATACCAAAGCAAAAGAGTGGCAAGAACAGTATGGAGAAGCCACTGATTTACATTCCAAGAAAGTGTCTTTGAAGTAAGACTGATTAGTTAGACTTTTGCTTTACAGCCAACCTTATTGGTTAGATTTTTCTTTTAGGTTAAAAATTCTCTCCAGGGTTAATCTTATTGGTCAGATATTCTTTAGGGAATTTTGTTTGTCAGATTTCATCTTTGAGGTTAATCTCGCTAGCCAGACTATTCTTTATAGTAAACATTATTGGTTAGACTGCTTGTCCGTGGCTTTAAAGATCCTTAAATACATGTAACCTAGAACCACCCCGTAAAATGAGTCAAGGATTAAATGAATAAAAAGTGTTTCCAGTTTCATGGAAGTAAAGGTGGGAATATGCAAAACGGAACCTGAAAAATGAAAAATAATCCAGAGAAGACTACCATAAATAAATCCTGCAAATAGGTAATTTTTTACTTTTAAAAATTCAAGTAGGTAAAAAAATACTATGCCTAAAAAAGCTGTATTCCAAAGGTCTATCCCTAAGGCAAATAAAATTTCTGGTAAATTTTCCGGATGTTGTTGGTATAAAAGCATTGCCATATGATCTAGATAGCGCATTTTTGTAACCTGCAAACCGTGAAAAAAAAGAACATCAAAAACGTTTCGCATAATTCCGCCGGCCAGTCCCACAATAAAACCCTGCACCATTTTATCCACAAAAGATACATCCTTTCCAAAGTGAACCATAAATAATACTTTTTCTTTTTAAATATAATTTATCCGTTAACTAAAAAAATATTTGCTATTTTCAAGGTAAATTACTGCAAGGTTCAGTGTTATAATTTTTTTTTATCAAAGCACACTATTTACCCTACTTTCATAGGATAGTAGTGAAAATTAGAGAACAAATTTTTCATTAAAAGGAGGTTAAAAAAAAATGGCTGAGCCAAAAAGACAAGAACAACCACCGGTTCAACCTGGTCCGCTCCCGATAGATCCTGAAACAGGTCAACCAATTTGCCCACCACCGGTACAAATCGATATCATCAAGGTACGCAAAGTCTTTCAAGAGTGTATGCATACTCAAGTTGAAGAAGTTGTCATTAAAGATTTTACTTCTGAAGAAACCACCAAAGCTAATACTGTTGAATGTGTTTCCGCTACCGCTACTGACGTTACCTGTACCACCTCCGGAGAGTTAATAACCGTTTCTTTTGGTTTGGAGGTTTGTGCCAGCGTACCTAAAGATGGCGGCGGTTTTGAAGAGAAATGTGCGACGGTTGAGGATATTTCGAAAACTTTCCGACTGCCTCGTGCAACTGAAGAAGGTTTAACGCCCCAGTGCCATGTATTTCCTGAATGTTTATTCTGTTACATTTCCGCCCGGGACCCTGATAATAATGGGGTTCAAGAGGTTACCTGTTGTGTAGGTGTTTTAATCTTGATTAAGTTGGATGCTGAGGTACAACTAATGATTCCCAGCTACGGCTATCCGCCTATGCCGCCTGAGTGCGAACAGCTAATGGGACAATGCCCGGCAACCTATAATCCAACCTGGCCACCTTATCCACAAAACGGTCCCTCTAACGGCAATACCTCCGGAGGAGGTTGCAATGGCTGTAACGGTTAAATAAAAAGGACACTCCTTGCGGTTTAACTAAAACCAGCAAGGTGTGTCCTTTTATTTTTTCATCTTCCAATTAATTTTTTCCAAAAAGACATATTTCTCATTCCTTCCAATTCATCCCTCAGTAGCTTATTCTTCTCTTCTTCTTCATTCAATCTCATTTCTTTTTCTTTCAATTGCTCTTTAAGCTGATGGTTGGTAGATTTCAATTTGCTCAATTTTTCCTTTAGCTCCGAAATATTTTTTTCTAAATCATGGATTTTCTTTTCCAGAAGTTTTTGTTTTCCCTGAAAATCCGTGTTATTCCTGGTTATACTATTACGTAATTTATCAATTATATTCTCAAGAATCTTTTCCCTTTCTTTTAATTGAGCTATGGTTTCATCTTTTTGAGCTAAATTATTCTCCAACTCTAAAATAATCGCTTCTTTATCCCGAATGGTTTCTCCCATCTGCAGATTGGTTAAACGAATATCCTCCGCTTCGAATAAAAGACGTTGAAAATTGCCGTTGATTTTTTGCAAATGTTTCTCTAAACCCTTCTGCCCATAATCAATACTTAGATACTCAATATTAGGAAGTATTATTTCCTTTTTTTCTTTTAGCTCCGGTAGGTTTAGGTAAGCTTCTTCCGTTTCTGTATCTTCACTAGAAAAAACCGCCGCCAATAAAGCCACCGAAGTACTGCCTGTATCAATGCTGGACATTAAATTCATACCGGATTTTTGATAAAAATCCAAGGGAATTAAGTTTTTATAGGCCAGTAAATGAAACTTTTCCTGTAATACCGGTTCGCTAAAAGTCTGACCCTGGTCAGAAGAAACAGACTGGTATATTCCATCTGTTTGCTGCCAGATACAGACTACCTGGTCATCCAGAATACCGATAATGGGAGTATAAGCATTAACACCAGGCCCTGAAATAATCTGGTCCTTTTGCCAGCCTCCTACCATCCAGCCTCCCCTTTTCTTCCGCCGATACATGACCCGATAATTCATACCGTCAGATCTGAGCCAGGTTAAATGCAAGGTCCCGTTTTCATCAATAACCATACTGGGGTAAAGATTGCTTCTACTGGAGGCGGTTATAGTCACTTTATTACTCCATTCACCGGTTTCTTCATCTCTCTCCCGGTATACAAACTGAAAAGTCTTATTTTCCCTAACCTGATAAATCAAATAGATTTTTCCAGCCGGGTCTAAAGCACTGGCTACTTGGTTTTGCCCTGAACCCATTCCTTGATCCAGAACTTCCGGTAAACTCCAATCCCCCTCACTTTTTAGACAGTACTTTGCCCGCCACATGTTTTCCAGGGGATCTTCCGTAAAATAGATAAGGTGAACCTGGCCTTTTTTATCCACTAGGACTGTCTGATAAGTTAACCTTTCATTATCCAAATAATCCTCCCCTAAAATATCCTGCAGAACATCACTGCCTGACCAAAAAACATAGCGTAAATTCCCTGTTGTATCTTTACAGGTTAAATGCAGTTTATTTTCCTCACTGACGGTGAAGGAAAAATACCCATCATAGTTAGACACTAACTCCAGCCAATCTCCCCAGGTTTCTCCTAAATCCTGAGACACCCTGCCCCATAATTTTGTATTGGTACTCCGAAGAGACCAGAGATATTTTCCGTTCTTAATATAAAAAACCTCTTGGCCTAATATTCCCTGGCTACGTGGTATGCGAGTTACTTCCTGTAATTTTTTCCCTTCCATTTTTTCACCACCTATATATACCGGATGGGTTTAAAGGTAAAATTTCTTACTTTATTACTATTCATAAATCAAGAAGATATGTTAACCTTCCGGCAAATAAAATAATTTTTACATTTATCTTTTTGATAATTTAATATGAAAACTAATAAAGTAAGATTATATGTGATTTTCTCGAAAAATAAAAAACCTGCCTAGCAGGTTTTTTAGACTACTTTTTCCCCTTGTGTTTTTGATATATACCGTACATCCTCTCTAAACACTCGAAAACACTTTTGGGTTTAGTTTCCGGTATTTTTTCCTTCCTAACTTGTACTTTTCCGGTTTCTTCTATTTTTTCTTCGGTTGCT
>CZCB01002229.1_pt1 | contig 17675 bp, 16 predicted proteins | sample 591991 | NCBI WGS metagenome assembly CZCB01 (sample SAMEA3556809, study PRJEB10932) | anaerobic digester metagenome | reverse complement strand
TCAATACATGAAAAAGAAGGCTCCATATTATTTTTATCTAAAGATACTAATGGGAAACATCTCATTATAATACACAAAGGGCCTATATATGATGCCTTTGAAGGAGAAGAAATAGTTAAAAAAGGAGTAAAAATATGCCCATTAAACAATGCAAATAGCAATACGCTAAGAAAGCTCTTTCCCTATACCGCCCCTACTTCCCACAAAGGACATGATATTACAATAGGTCTAGGTGATAGACTTGGTATTGCTTCTCCAGGACATATACGACTTGTAAAAGATTATCCAGTCTTTCCTGTATTGGCACAACAGTCCATAAGAGAACTCAACTTAACTGGAAGGACGTATGAAGATGTGTTAAATGCTGCTTCTTGGGCTATATTCCAAGAAGATTATAGAGATGGTTTTGGCGCCGATGGTGATCATCTAAAGACACATGATGAAGTAGACATGGCCTTGGGATTCGGATATACAATGATAACATTAGATTGCTCAGACCATATAGATAACACTGTACTAGATGCCTCTACAGATGAAATTCAAAAACGCTATAGTGCAATTCCTAAAGATATTCGCTCTAAACTAGAAGATAAGTACTTAAATAAGACATTTGACATAAGTCCTAGATGTCATCTAAATTTTACTAGTGATATATTCAAGCAAATAGTACTCATATACCTAGAGGCAATTGATTTTACCATAGATATATACAAAAAACATATATCGCCTTTAGATAGAACTATTGACTTTGAAATGTCAATAGATGAGACTTTAACTCCTACGTCACCTGAAGCCCACTATTTTGTGGCTCGGGAACTTATAGATGGTGGTGTAGAGATTACAAGTCTAGCCCCTCGCTTTTGTGGAGAATTTCAAAAGGGTATTGACTATGTAGGTGATATAGAACAATTTAAGAAGGAATTCACTGCCCACTTTGATATCGCAGAAAATTTTGGCTATAAGATAAGTATCCATTCAGGCAGTGACAAGTTTAGTATATTCCCCATTGTAGGTGAAATTACTAAAGGACGATACCATCTCAAAACAGCAGGAACTAATTGGCTCGAAGCCATGAAACTTGTAGCCAAAAAAGCACCAAAGCTATATAGGGAAATACACAAATTTGCCTTAGATAATATGGATGAAGCCAAAGCATACTATCACGTAAGTACCAACATTGACAATATACCCGATATAGATACCCTTACCGACGAAGAACTACCCAGTCTATTTGATATGCCTGACAGTAGACAGGTAATTCACATAACATATGGACTTATACTACAGGCAAAAGATGAAAAGGGTAATTATCTATTTAAAGATAAACTCTATGATATATGGAATACCTATGAAGAAGAATATGCAGAACTCTTAATAGAACATATAGGTAAGCATCTACAAGAATTAGGACTGACACCAAATAATTAAAAAGATGTATATGACATCAACATGTATCTACATTTATAGAAAATACCGATTATTAATAATCGGTATTTTCTATAAATGAATATTCTATTTTTCTATTTAATGTCACCTAATCTAAGCTCTATAGTTCCTTCTAGAATTTCACCAGGTGCTAAATGGACAGTACCTGTATTTTTAATCCCCTTTTCATCCATATTAAAGCCATTATTACAATTTGTAACTGGCTCTATTGCAAAGAAATCCTTGTTATCCATAGGACAATATATAATACCATGGCTAAATATGGCATCTTTTTTCATTGTAAGTTGTACTCCGCTACCTGGCCAGGTTATTATGATATCATCATCCCCAATTGCAAAACAATTATCTAGAAAGTCATCCGTAAGCTCCCTACCCTTTGAAAAATCTAATCTCTCTTCCACATCTACATAAGTACCTGTAGGTATGGTAGTGTCGCCCGGATAAATACCTTTAATGGGCATACGCAACTCCACTTTGTTATCTGATTCTGTCAGCCGGCGCATAAAATAAGGATGAATACCCATACCGGCTGGCATAGTAGTCTCGCCAATATTTTTAATAAGTAAATGTATAGCTAGACTATCTTCATCTATCAACTCATAAGTTATCTCTGAATAGAATGGAAATGGCCACGACATATCATCAAAATCTCTGCTATCAAATGTCAAAACAATTCTTGAATTATCATTATAGGTAACCTTAAGTGGTCTTTGCCAAACCTCTCCATGAATAGTATGTCCATCGTCATTATTTATAGCAAGTCTATATTCCCGTCCCTTATATCGCAGTATGCCATTCTCTATCCTATTAGAAAAAGGTATGAGGTTATATGAAGAAAAATCACCTGCCTCTTTACTTTCCAATGCAGTTCGTGGTGTGGGTCTCATAATATTAAGCCAATCATCCCCATGATAATATTCGAAAGAATAAATACTACCACCCACCTCAGGGGATACCAATACTTTGAGTTTATCACTCTTTATTTTTAAAATCTGCTCCATACTATCCCTCCTCAAATTTTTTCCTATCTACCCATAACCCTAATGCCGGATTACTTATGTAGAATATCTCTTCCCCATTTTTTAAGACATTATATCCGTCTTTGAGCTTGTTTGGATCGTATAATCTATAGGTCTCCTCTAAGGGCATATATTGGAAATTTACCCCTTCTATCTCTTCTCTTGTTAAATGCTCTACAGCATACGTTATATTAAATCTATCATCTGAGGAACCATGTATTAAATGGGCTGCCACCGATTGGTTCGTTCTCAACTCATCTTCAGTATTATAGAGCTCCAAAACTCTGTCCCTGCCTACATAGCCATATTTTCTAATGAGCTTATCTATACCTTCATCTTCGCCAAACTGCCTAACTCCAGGTGCTATAATTATGAGGTCACCATCATCGGCTATGGCCATTCTAGTCCTATATATGGCCTTATTACCTAACCATGTACTCTTAAACTCCCTTTCATTTAAATACACAACTACTTTTTTAAAAGGTTCATCCACAAATGTCAAATTTTTTTCCTGGCTCAAAGCCACAGCAGCCTCGAATACACCCCTATTCCTTCCTATAAATAGACCATGTATGGCAATCTCACCTTGGTGTTCAGTGGTCACTGTGAGAACATACATGAGGGGTATCTCCTTAGCAAAATGTTCCTCTGCGTAGTCAAACACCTTTCTCACAGGTGAATGATCTTTTCCCATGAGTCGTTCCATACCATATACTGCCCCTAGCATATGGGTACTATTTATCATATTTTTACCACCACATCCCACGAATATATTCTTGCTATAGTTTGCCATACCTACAACCTCGTGGGGTACCACCTGACCTATAGATATTATTATATCATATTTCCCACTTACTAGAAGTTTATTTACCTCTACATCTACAGATTCTTTCATAAGTCCCTCTGAAATTTCCTCTATAAAATCAGATGGCACTTCCCCTATCTTAACCACATCTTCGCGCCAGTTATGGTCTATGAAACATTCCTTAGGTATCTCATTGCCAAACATCTCAGTTCTCTCCTCATCAGACATGGGCATATGAGTTCCTAACGCTGGTAATATATCCACATTACATCCGTCTTTAAGCAATGTATAATACATTTCTGTCAATTTACCTGCACCTGAATGATAGCGTGTAAAATCAGGAGGAATAATGAGTGCATTTTTAATAGTTCTATCTAAACCCTCTATAGAGTCTCTTACAGCTACTCTTATTTGCTCATCTGTTAAACCAGAATCATCATTACCTCTAAGCCTTATATCAACCATATATGTCTACCTCCATATATTTAATGTCCTCGTTTTTTATGTATCATTAAAGGAAATTTTGTTTTATTCCTTAAAATGTAAATAATTAGAATCTCACAATGGCCCTTATACATCTGTACAGATGTATAAACTTTCTATAAAAATACCAAACATTCTTGATTAACTATCTATATACAAAACTCAGATGGATTTTGTTCCATCTGAGTTTTGTATCATTACACCCCTGCATAAGCAGAAAATCCACCATCAATAGGTATAATCGTACCATTTACAAATGAAGCTGCATCAGATACAAGCCATATTATAGCACCTATTAATTCTTCAGGCTTGCCATATCTGCCCATAGGCGTATGAGCCTTTATCGCTTTACCTCTGGGTGTATCTCCACCTGTATCTTCATCAACTAATAGATAATAGTTCTGTTGAGTCAATAAAAAGCCAGGAGCTATTGCATTTACTCTTATATTCTTAGAATAATTTTGGTTTAAGTACACAGCCATCCATTTTGTAAAGTTATCTATTGCTGCCTTCGCTGCACCATATCCAACAACTCGTGTCAAAGGCCTTATAGCAGCCATAGAAGATATATTTATTATATTTCCCTCACCTTGTTCTGCTATAACCTTTCCAAAGACTTGAGTTGTAAGGATCGTACCCATGAAGTTTAAATTAAATACCCACTGTAGGGCTTCTATAGGAATATCAAAAAAGCTCATGTCATCTCCTGTGGTAGCATCTGCCCTATTGCCCCCTGCACCATTTATTAGTATATCTACCCTACCGTATTTATCCATTACAACTTCTTTAGATTCTATAAGACTATCTTTGTCTAAGACATCCACTTTAAGACCTATTGCATCTCCACCTGCATCGACTATTTCCTTAGCTACTTTTTTTGCTCCATCTTCATCAATATCAAGTACTGCTACTTTGACACCTCTTGCCCCAAGCTGTCTTGACATCTCACTACATAATATACCTGCGCCACCTGTTATAACTGCAACCTTATCAGTTAAATCAAAATTTATATCCATGTCTCTAGTCCTCCTTATAATTTTATGGCCAACAAAATTTTCATATCTATAGAAATTTTATTGGTTACTCATAGTATGAGACAACTTTTCAATATAATTTATCTATGCAAGCCAATCGGTATGATATATACCTTCGCTATCTACACGCTCATATGTGTGTGCACCAAAATAATCTCGTTGGGCCTGAATTAGATTAGCCGGCAACCTCTCTCTCCTATATGAATCATAATATGATAGAGCGGAACTAAATGATGGTACAGGTATACCATACTTTGTAGCTACCATAACTACATGTCTCCAACCATCCTGGGCATCACCAATAGCTTCTTTAAAATAGTCATCTAACATTAGATTTGCAAGAGACTCATTTCTATCATAAGCAGCCTTTATATCTTTTAAAAATTGAGCCCTTATTATACAGCCACCTCTCCATAGTAGTGCTATATTACCAAGATCTAAATCCCATCCATACACCTCTGACGCCTTTTTCATAAGATCAAAACCTTGGGCATATGAACATATTTTAGATGCATATAGGGCTTTACCTATATCATCTATCAACTGATTTTTATCACCATCAAATTTGCATCTTTCCATGCAAGGTCCTGGTAAAACCTTGGATGCAGCTACCCTCTCTCCCTTCATAGCCGACATACACCGTGCAAATACTGCCTCTGCAATAGTTGGAGCAGCCACACCTAGTTCTAATGCCTCTTGCGAAGTCCATTTACCTGTACCCTTTTGACCTGCTTTATCAAGTATTATATCGACCATTGGACTACCTGTTTCGTCGTCTATCTTTCCTAGAATATCGGCTGTTATCTCTATTAAATACGAGTTGAGTACACCTTTGTTCCAGGTTTGAAATACTTCTTGCATCTCATGGACACTTAAATCAAGTAATTCAGCCATTATAAAATATGCCTCACTTATTAGCTCCATATCTCCATACTCTATACCATTATGAACCATTTTTACATAGTGCCCTGCTCCATCAGGCCCTATATAATCACAACAGCTCTCACCATCTACTTTTGCAGATATATCTATAAGTATATCTTTAACCTGTTCCCAAGCTTCAAATGAACCTCCAGGCATTATGCTAGGACCCTTAAGAGCTCCTTCTTCCCCTCCTGAAACTCCTACACCTAGATATAATATCCCTTTTTCCTCTAATTCTTTGCAGCGTCTTATAGTATCTTTAAAGTAAGAATTTCCACCATCAATTATTATGTCCCCTTTATCAAGATAGGGCAAAAGCTGCTCTATAACTGAATCTACAGGAGGACCAGCCTTTACCATCATCATAATCTTTCGTGGTTTTTTTAGTGATTTGACCAATTCTTCTATGCTATATGTAGCCGTTATTCTATCTTTTCCCTTTGCAGGACCTTCTATGAATTGCTTTGTTGCCTTTTCCGTACGATTATATACTGACACTGAATAACCTTTACTCTCCATATTTAAAACCAAATTTTGACCCATCACAGCTAAGCCTATAAGCCCTATATCTGATTTGCCCATATCTTCACACTCCTCAATCCTTTTTAAATATAATTGTAAGCGCTTACAATTAGTTTAACACCTACCCCCCTTTTAGTCAAATAATTTTTAATATTAATATTAAGCAGGTATTACCCTAATCTCAACATTTGGCAACCTTAGTTCAAGCTGCCTTATGATATTTTCATCCCCTTTAGATTGGGGGCCTTCTCCAACTATTATCATGTCTACGCCATTCTTTTCTGCAAAGTCTACCAATTTGTCTACAACATCTTCTGCCCTTAGAACTGTCATATCAGCGCCGGCAGCTTTCGATATTTGGAAGAGATAATCTAATGCTTCTCCTTCATCAGGATTGCCTAAAAAATTATCTCCAGTTTTTGCAACGTGAACAACCTTTAACTCACCTTCTAATTTAGTACACAATTTTTGTCCTACCTTTATTAGACGCTCACATGTCCTTTGCCTTGTCACACAAACCATGATCTTTTCTCTTTCTTTCACGGCAATCTCCCTCTTTATTTAAAGTTGTTTATTTTCATACAATTTACACGAAAAGATACTTTTTAAAAAATCAATAGATTGTAGCATATCTAGATAGTGATTATAATTAGTTCTATATACTTCTAATATAATAGGTCCACAATAGCCCTGCCTATGTAGTTGAGCATATAATCCTTTAAAATCATATTCACCCATTCCTGGAAGATATAAATTTCCATCTTTATCAAAATCACATATATGAACATTTGCAACCCTATCCCCCATATTATATAAGAACTCTTCTGGAGAATAACCACTCTTTATTGCTTGCTTTATATCCAGTGTAAAGTATATATTATCGCCTTTAGTATTTTCAAGTAATTTTACTGCAAATTGGGGGTCACTATACCAACACCAATATACATTCTCCCACGAAAACTTAATACCAAAATCAGCAGCAATATTACTCAGTTCATCAGTTATCCTGCCTATACGTTTAAAGTCAAGTTTTGGTTGTGTATTTAATCTCACAGGAGGTCCATGAAATACATATACCTCAGCCCCAATTGCCTGTGCACCTTCCAATACCTTCAGCCATATATCTAGTGAATCCTTTCTCTGTCTATATGTACTAGCAAACAGTTGGGGCTCAAACTGGGTACTCAAAGTATGTACCGAATGAACGTGCATATTATGTCTATTTAAAGTATCTATCAATCCCTGGCAAAATTCTCTATTATATTCACTATATGAACCTAAAAATAGTTCTGCCACATCAATACCCATATCTCCTATTATATCAATTGCCTTTTCTGTAGGATAATCTGGATAAAAACTTGCCGTAGATAATCCTATATCCAACATAAAACCCCCTATCTCTCAGGCTATATATTTCCACTACTTTATATTATAAACCATTTACGCCTAAAAAAAAAGTGAAGCACTAAAAACCTTCACCTAGTACTTCCCTTACATCACTTACCAAAACAAAAGCATCTTCATCTATCTCATTTATTATCTGTTTTAATCTGACAATTTGAAACCTGTTCACCACGCACAAAATAACATCCTTATTAGCCTTTGTATATGCCCCTTTGCCAACAAGTATAGTTGCTCCTCTATCTAGTTCACTGAGGATCTTATCACATATATCTTCAGCATAATCCGTAATTATAAAAAACGCCTTAGCCGATTTCATCCCCTCTTGTATGAGATCTATCATCTTAGCCGTTATAAATATACATATAAATGCATATAATGCTTCATCAGGACCAAATACAATAGCTGCTGTAAACACTACCATAAAATCTATTATGAATAATATAAGTCCCATACTCACTACGGGGAAGGAATCATGTATGAGTTTCGCAAAGAGATCTGTCCCGCCGGTGGTGGCCTTAGCAGATAACACAATTCCAAGACCTATACCCATCAATAATCCTCCATAAACCGTTGCAAGGATAGGTGAATCTGTGAGAGAAGGTAATCTTAAAAAATCTGTAAAAACAGATAATAATACTGTTGCTACAACCGTCCTTATCCCAAATATTCCTCCTAATTTTTTAGTAGCTAAAAACAGTAGAGGTATATTAATAGCAAGCATTGTTACACCAACAGGTATGTTAAATAGATAATATATAACCGTTCCTATTCCACTTACTCCACCAGGTGCTATCTTGTGTGGAACCAAAAAACAGACCAAAGATATTGCAGTCAGTAATGTTCCTATTACAATCTTTATATAATCTATTATTGTATCTCTTTGTTTCATATTGCGCCTCCTAGTTATTTTAAGTAAAAAAGAGACTGCACACTACAGTCTCTAGCTAGAATTTAAAGATCAATGAGTCCAAAACTTATCATGAGTCCTTCATCGACTTTTTTCATAGTTTCAGGGGATAAAAAACCCGCCTTCTCTCTTAGACGTCTCTTATCTATGGTTCTTATCTGTTCAAGAAGTATTACAGAGTCTTTGGGTAGACCATACTCTTTCCCGCTCAACTCTATATGGGTTGGAAGCTTTGCTTTATTTATCTGTGATGTGATGGCAGCTATTATCACAGTAGGACTATACTTATTGCCTATATCATTTTGCACAACAAGTACAGGCCTTACTCCTCCCTGTTCAGAACCTACCACTGGGCTTAGATCTGCATAATAGATCTCTCCTCGTCTAACCATATGTCTTATTCACACTCCGATAATATGGATTCATATACCTCCAATGTATAATTATCTGTCTTCACTCCTATTTCTGTCCATTCAATATTAATCCTTGCCATCTCTTCATATCCCCTTCGCATTTTTTCTCTTATCTCTATCCTATGTCGCTCTCGTATATAAAGCTTCATTGCTTCCCTTATGAATTCACTCCTATTTGTTTGCTCCATAGCGACAATTTCATCTACCTCGCGTAATAAACTATCTGGCAGGCTTACTAATATTTTTTTTAGTTCAGCCATGGCAGTGGCACCTCCTAAAAAATAGATTATGTATCCAGCCTTTTCCGTTATTTTTAATTATGTCCAGTTCAAATATTTTTACCACAAATAAGCATCTAAGTTAATTATTCGACAAATTTCGCAAAAGTCCTCTTTGTAAATTTTGGTATTTTAATCTTTATAGTTATATAAACTTTTAAATACATAGGGTATAGTGTCCAATATATCATGGGCAATGACTCCTACCTCCCCTTTATCGTCTGCAGCCATATCTCCTGCCATACCATGTATAAAACTACCAAGGACTGCTGCATAAAAGGCATCATAACCCTGTGCCATCAAGGATGCCACTATACCTGTAAGCACATCACCGCTACCGCCTGTTGCCATACCTGAATTTCCAGTTGTATTTATATATACTCTACCATCACTATTTGCTATAACGCTAGTAGCACCCTTTAAGAGTACCACTGCGCCTATATCTTTACTCAAACTTAAAGCAACCTCAACTGGATTCTCCATGACATACTCAATTGGCCTATTGATAAGCCTTGCCATCTCACCAGGGTGAGGTGTAAGTACTATAGGGGCATCATACCTACTTAGTACATGAACATCGTTGGATATATTATTTAATCCATCAGCATCTATTACTATGGATATATCAATCTCACTCAAAATATGCATTATAAGGTCAAAAAGATCTTCTCCAGTCCCCATACCTGGTCCTAATGCCAATACATCTTTATCCTCTAGGAATCTAACTATCTCTACTGCTGCATCCTTGCTAAAATGTCCAGTCCCATCATCAGATAGAGGATAGGTCATAACCTCAGTAAGTTTATTTGCCATTATAGGCTGTATACCTTGTGGAACTCCTAATGTAACAAGCCCTGAACCTGAACGCTGTGCAGCCATACTTGTCAAATATGCAGCACCTGTAAAACCTGTAGACCCTGCAAGTACTCCTACTCTACCAAATGTACCCTTATGAGAGTATTGGGGCCTATACTTCAAAAAGTTTGCTGCTTCTGTTTTGTCTAATGTAAAAGTTGATATACCAATAGCCTCAGCACTATCGTCTGGTAAACTTATGGGAACAACATGTAACTTACCGGTATATGTTCTTCCAGGATACAAAAGATGTCCCTGCTTTGGATAGCCAAATGTCACAGTATGGGAAGCCTTTATTGCACAGCCCATATATCTCCCTGTGGAACCATCTATCCCCGATGGTATATCAATGGCTACAACTGGCAAAAAATATCTACCTACTGTTTCTATCACATACTTTGAAATTCCCCTCACATTCTGGGATAGACCTGTGCCAAAGAGGGCATCTATTATAATATCCCCATGTTTTAGACTATTTTCCAAATGAACAATATCAGCCTTTTCAAGAATATAATTCATCGGAATAGAAAGTTTTTCAGCACATTGTAGATTTATCTTAGCATCTCCCTTTGATTTATCTGGAGGAAATGTCAAAAATACTTCAACACAAGCACCAGACAGATAAAGATGCCGTGCGATTGCAAGTCCATCTCCGCCATTGTTCCCTCCACCCACTAACACTATAACATTCTTTTTATATATATCATATTCATCCATTATAACTTCTACTGCTCTTATGGCGGCATTTTCCATGAGAACAATCCCTGGAATATCATATTCCTCAATTGCCCTCTTATCTATACAACCCATCTCTTTTGCTGTTACCACATACATATATCAGTCACCTTCTATTATAACTTGTGATATAGCATAGAGCCTACTATGGGATATGCTTATATGTATTTTCTTACCTCCCATTGAAGTGAAAATACTCCTTGCATCCCCATACAATTTCATATACGGCTTACCCACATTATACCTCAAAACTTCCATGTCATGCCAGCCTATTTTACCTATACCCGTTCCCAAAGCCTTAGACATGGCCTCTTTTGCAGCAAAACTTCCTGCTATCGTTGAAGGATTATAACCCCTAGATGCAAAATATTGTATCTCCTTCTCTGTAAATATCCTCCTTAAAAATAAAGTCCTATTGAGGGCCTTCTCTATACGCTCTATCTCTATCAAGTCAACCCCAATACCAATTATCAACTACCTACACCTCTTCTGCAGATATACCAATCTCTATATCACCAAAGTCACCGATATTTGCCGGAATACATATTGTCTTAAATTTGTTGCTTACCTCCACCCTCTCACCTGTCAATATGGTAGGAGGGGTTATCTCTATGGACATCCCCCTATTATAAAAAGTAGAGCAAGTATTGCCCATTATCATATTCCCAAGCTCTCCTATGGCACTCTTTGCCATATCATCCATCTCCTCTACGGGCATACCTCCCATCATATGAGAAGCTATTGCCTTAGCCGTATCTTCTTTCATTGAAAGTATGGCCTGACCGCGCACTTTTCCTGTCATGCCAATTAGTATTAAAATATTATGTGCTGCATAGGATGAGTCCCTTACATATACATTGCCAAATTCTATATCTACACCACATATAGAACTTACAACTGTCCTCGTTGCTTCTAGAAATGGATTTATATATTCTGCCTTCATCTATCAAGACCTCCACTTTAATTTGAATTTTTCATGGTTAGTTGCCTCAAAACCCTAAAATTCTTTTACCATTATAATTTTTGACAAACTAAGACAATATAAGACTATATAAATTTATTTTACTATATCTAACACCAATATAGCAAGACTAAAAGTGAAAAACTTTGCTAAAAAAAACAAAACTAAAATAAAACGTGATAGACAGTTATGAAAACTGATGATATTATATCAATAATAGAAAATCTTAGGAGGTAAATATGTCTGGTTCAATACTTGGGAAAAATTTTACAATAGCTACTTGGGGAGAGTCCCATGGAAAGGCCCTTGGAGTTGTAATAGATGGCTGCCCAGCCGGTATACCCCTATCTTCGCAGCTTATACAAACTGAACTAGATAGACGAAAACCAGGAAGTCATGCCATATATACACAGAGACAAGAAGAAGATAAAGTAGAGATATTATCAGGGGTATTCAATGGAATGACTACAGGTACACCTATTTCACTCATTATATACAATAAAGATAGACGTTCCCATGATTATGACAATATAAAAGATGTATATAGACCCGGACACGCCGATTTTACATATGATGAAAAATATGGTTTCCGAGATTATAGAGGTGGGGGACGTTCATCTGGAAGAGAAACTGTCTCTAGGGTAGCCGCCGGCGCCATTGCCAAAAATATTCTTGCTGAATTTGGCATAGAAGTATTAGCATATACATACTCCATAGGGGATATAAATATAGATAGGGAAAATTTTGATACCAGTATAATCTATGAAAATAGCGTACGTATGCCTGATAAGATAGCCGCCGCTAATGCAGAAGATCTAATAAAGTCCATCAAGGCCAAAGGCGATTCAATAGGAGGAATAATAGAATGTACGGTTGATGGATTGCCAACTGGTATCGGTGAACCTGTATTTGACAAGTTAGAAGCTGTAATTTCTCAAGCAGTTATGTCCATTGGAGCTGCGCGAAGTATAGAATTTGGTATGGGGACTGCCCTCTCACATATGAAAGGTAGTCAAGCAAACGATCAATACATTATAGATAATAATGGTAAAATAGAAAAACTTACAAATCATTCTGGTGGTATCGCCGGAGGAATAAGTGATGGAAGTCCATTGAGCTTTAAGGTAGCCTTTAAACCTACCCCTTCAATATCCCTTCCGCAAAAAACGGTCACAAATGATATGAAAAATACTGTCCTGGAAATACGTGGTAGACATGATCCTTCAATAGTCCCTAGAGCTGTTCCTGTAGTTGAAGCAATGACAGCTATCGCTCTAGTTGATCTTCTATTTCAAAGAATTCTATCCAACATAGAATTCTTGAAAAAAGCACTTTTATAACTGCTATAACATAAAAATAAAATCTACTCATCTATATTTTTATGTTATATAAAGACAATTACGATAATATGCTGGATGCATCCAGCATATTATCGTAAATTTCCATAGTTATGGATATATCAAATCCAAAACTGCATAAGTTTTAGGTCCTACAATTCCATCGGGAACTAGTCCATTATCCATCTGAAACTGCATAACCGCCATTTGAGTCAACGGCCCAAATATACCATCTATTGGCCCTGGATCATAGCCAATGCTAAGCAAAATTCTCTGTAACATCTCTACCTCTGGCCCAACTGAGCCCACTGCAAGAAGTGGCCTATCTTCATATAGAATATCGCCCATAGACTTCACCAGCTTTCCACATGAATATTATCCATTATATATTATGGATAATAAGAAAGTCTGGTTACTCATTTATCATATTTATTATAAAGTTTCCCAAATTTACTGTTGAATGTGGTTTGCCTATCTCTCTCATAGCCTTCTTTATAATGTCTACCCTCCACTTTGAATTCAAAAATTGATATACGGCCTCATCTATGGGATAGGTTTCACTTGTATACATTGCTACCCCATTGTTTACAAGAAACTCTACATTCCGTTCTTCTTGTCCAGGTATAGGATGGGATAATATCATAGGTATTTCCTTTGCCAATGCCTCCGACGATGTAAGTCCGCCTGGTTTCGTTACAATACAGTCAGATGCATCCATAAGTACATCTATATTGTTTACAAATCCAAAATTATATATAGTCTTTTTTATTTCCATATTATCTATCTGTTCCCTTAAGGTTTTATTATTCCCACATACTGAAATTATCTGAAAATCCATATTCATTCTATTCAATCTCATTATGTTCTCCTTGACATTGCCATATCCCATACTACCACTCATCACAAGTATAGTTGTCTTATCTTCTATATTTAACAAATGCCTTGCCTCTGTATGTTCCAGCTTTCTAGCAAATTTCCTGTGAATGGGTATACCCATAGGAAGTAGTTTAGAGCTATCTATACCCTTCTTCATAGCTTGATAATGTAATTGAGTACTAGCTGTAACATAATAGTCTATATCTGTCTCCTCCCAAAAAGGGTGAACAGTAAAATCCGTAATTATACCTATGGTCTTATAATACATGCCTTTCTTCCTGATTTGAGTTATTATCTGGGCAGGAAACACATGAGTACATACTATAACATCAGGGTTATAATCTAAAAGCAAATCATCAAGTTTCTTAGATAAAATAGAATTAGTGAGCTTGACCATAGAAAACTCACTACGATCTTCCTTTTCTTCTTTATCTGCAAGCCGATAGAACTTGCCATACACTGCAGGTGTAAATTTAGTTGATATAAGATATCCCTTTGCAATAGATTCACTTAAAATAGGATTTATATACTCAAAAGTATCTACCAACTTACAATCTATACCTTTATCCTCCAAATACTCTATTAATACATTCGCAGCCTGATGATGTCCATAACCGGCAGTTACCGAAAGAACCAGTACTTTCATATTATATTCATCCTCCATTTGTGTCTTTTGTAAACATTAGTCTAAAACAAAGTTTTTATAACTTTAAACTATCTCTCTATTACTAACACTTACCGTACTATAGTAAAAAAATTTATTTAGCTTTTAAACTATATTTCATTACTGAACTTACTTTAGTTTGAATTATGTAAAGACAACATAATCTTCATAACCCATAAAGGTCATATTGGTCTATACTTTTTAGATTATAAAGAATAAAGCTGATGTATTTAAAAAATTTGTAAAGATATTAAAATTTACATCTACTCATTTTTGTCATAGTCCTCTATCTAACACATCTATAATATATATCTATATTATATTAAAATAGACTACAAACAGGCAATTTATTGCAAAAAGGGATTACCTATAAACAGGTAACCCCCCTTTATCAAAGTTTTATTACCCATCCACTACTCCAAATCCCTTGAATAAGCTTCCTCCTCCAAATAATGTCACTAAAATTAAGAAGAAAAACAGCAATTCAGATCCAGATTTGAAGATGCCGCAATTACAGAAAAATATCACTAAAAGTAAAAAGAAAAATAATAAACTGTCATCGATCCTTCCACAAAAGCCCATACTTATACCTCCTTTTTCAGTCTTTTATGTCTATTGTTTACCTTCTGTCTAGTTTATTATATGAGTATCTAAAAAAATAGGTGATACTATATAAACCGAAAAAGAAAGATTTTATATTATTTATTAATCAAGGTTCACTGGATCTTGGGTCTTAAAATATCTATCCCATCTCTCTACATATACACCCGTAGCCCACTCAGCCATTACAACCCTTTCTCCATCATATAGAGATAATTTGGCAATTGGTTCATCTGATATTTCATTACCTTCTATGGCATATACGTATACATTATCCATATCCAAAGCTATAAGCAAGTCTTCATTTGGCGAAGTATAGGCATCAACAACAGTGGGAAGCTTTGTCTTTATAGTGTTCCATGATATGCATAGCTCGTCATAATTTACAAGTTTAGTAGGTGGAATTACATTTATATTAAAATCTAGATATTCTTGTCTTTTATATGCAAGTCTACCCCTCATTATCCAATGTCCATTTCGCCTTGTAACAGTAAAATTTTCTTCATCTATTTTAATATCTGATATTTGTATATCATTCAATTCCAAGCTAGACTGGGCAGAATTTGAAAAAATTTCCTTCCCTTTTCCTCCTATAATATCGGATATTTTTATACCTTTACTATTTTCTATATTATCTATGGGCAATACTTGATATCTTCTATTAACAGAATTTAACTCATCATCCATGCTTATGTTTTCAACTGCTATATAGTCATTTCCCACATATTTTATATACCGCCTTACATGCCTATTATCTGGTAAATCTTCCATAGCCTTAGATGATTCAATAATAACTTCATTCATCATATTAGGATCATCATATGAAAGAATGGGATATCCATATAAGATATCATATTTATATCCCCTTCTCTCCTTAGTTACCGAACCTATCTCCCAAAATCCAGTCTTTCGTGGTGTAAATAAATTTGATGTCGCCAAAATTGGATAACATTCCCTATTCTCTGATCTTATCCATAGTGTTCTATATGTTATATCATAGTCCTCATCAGTAGTTTCAGATATTCTCTTAAGCCCAAGGAAAATACCAGAACGCAGAAGTTCATCATCTCCATCACTATCTATTTCTTGAGCCTTTTTTATATTATTCTCCCCACTATAAATCTGCGCATTGCTTTCATCAAGTTCTTTAGTAAGTATATAAAAATTATTATCAAGAAACATGATAATATTATTTTGATCAAGTTTTATAAATTCATAAAAAGGTTTATCTCCTGATGTTATAGAAATTACATCTACTTTTTCTTTATCTATACCCAAATCCTGCGCCGTCACCTTATATTGATATAGAAAAAAATCTTCTGTTTTAACCCGTCTTACTTTATATTGAATGTCCATGGCACTATATTCACCAAATATTGCTTCATTTTTAGAGAAATATGCAAGTGTATTTAATATGGTATCTTCCTTCTCATCCTCTTGTATTATGCCAGCACCTAACTGTCCTGTAACTCGCCACATCCCCTCAATGGGTATATATTGGTTATTGGGTGGTACAATCTTTTCACCAGTCTCCTCAAACATATATCCACATCCTTGTATAGCTATGGCCATAATAGTCAATATAACCAAAACACATATCTTCTTGGACATTAAATCTCTTTGCCTCCTAACTCAACAAATCACCCTAAAGACTCTAAATGTCCATGGGTAATTCCTTATCTAAGCCACAGGTAGCCTTATTGTTACCTTAGTGCCACAATTCAACTTACTATCTATTTCTAAGGTTCCACCATGTAATTTTACTATCTCATCACATATTGAAAGTCCAATCCCATGCTGTGACTTACTGCCTTTCCCCTTAAAAAATTTCTCTTTGACCTTAGGCAACTCATCTTTATCTATACCACATCCTGTATCTCTTATGACAATATTTACATAGTCATCTTCATGCCATGTATTTAACACAACATCATTGCCACTTGGGGTAAATTTAAACGCATTATCAAGTATATTTATAAGTACCTGCTTTATTCTATCTGCATCTATGCTAACCTTAGGTAGATTGGATTCATATTCCACATGAAAATTTATATTGTTTCTCATTGCCAATGGCATCATATGTTTTTTAACATACTCTATCACAGTAGTTATATCCATATCCTTAAGTTTTAAAGTCATGGCATTTGAAGTAAACCGAGAAAAATCTAGAAGCTCCTCAACCATAACAGTAAGTCTGTCACACTCCTTTTCTATTATGACAAGTCCATCTTTCAAAAGCTCCTTATCATCTAATTCGCCTCCATTTAGTGTAGCCGTCCATCCCTTTATGGCAGTCAGTGGCGTTCTAAGTTCATGGGATACCGATGATAGAAATTCATTTTTTAAATTGTCCTTTTTTACTATTTCTTCCGCCATATAATTTAATGTATCAGATAATTTACCTACTTCATC